>WPCG01043976.1_pt1 | contig 197862 bp, 177 predicted proteins | sample 5403311 | NCBI WGS metagenome assembly WPCG01 (sample SAMN12869467, study PRJNA574797) | sludge metagenome | isolation source: wastewater treatment of Control | place: China:Beijing | collected 2019-05-17
GCCGGCGGATTTCCGAGCCAGTCTGGCAACCCTGGTGGATGAGCTGCAACAAGCCGGAGCCTTTACCGATACTGACCCACGGCCGCGCACAGTGACTACCGTGGCCAATGCCCTGGAGCATTTCGCCCGCTCAACCAGCCCACGCATCGTGGTTTCAACCACCGGGGGTGAGCTGCGTGGTTTCGAGGCTAATGAGGATACCTGGCAGTTCCTGGGTATTCCCTATGCCAAACCGCCGCTGGGTGATCTGCGCTGGCGCCCGCCGGTAGCGCCGGAGCCATGGAGCGGGGTGCGGGAGGCGGTGGCCTGGGCTGATCAGTCGGCTCAGGATCCGACCTTGCAGGCGGTCAACAAGGGCGGCATGAGCGAGGATTCGCTGTATCTGAACATCACGGCTCCCAAGGATGCCGACAATCTGCCGGTCATGGTCTGGTTTCACGGTGGCTCCTTCGCCATCCTGTCGGCCAACTCCAGTCAGTACAACAACCCTGAAGGGCTTACTGAAAAGGGTGTAGTGCTGGTAACCGTGAATCATCGGCTGGGACCATTCGGCTACATTGCCCACCCGCTGCTGACTGAAGAGAGCGGTTATAACGGCTCAGGCAATTACGGTCAGATGGATCTGGTCATGGCCCTGGAGTGGGTACGGGACAATATCGCTGCTTTTGGTGGTGACCCGAATAACGTGACGCTGTTCGGCCAGTCCGGCGGCGGTGGCAAAACCTATTCGTTGATGAATTCGCCGCAGGCCACCGGGCTGTTCCACAAGGCGATTGTGATGAGCGGTTTTGCTCCGCTCGACACCATCAGCGGCCCGGAGGTGTCGCTGGCCGAATCGGAGGCTATCGGTATGGCGTTGTTCGAGCGGACCGGGGTTACAACCCTGGAGGAAGCCCGGGCACTGCCCTGGACTGCTTTCGCGCAGGCCGACCTGATCAACAGCATTCCGCGTCAGACCTACCGGCCCAATGCCGACAACTACTACCAGCCTGATACCTACTACCGCAATGCGCTCGATGGGATGCCCAGCGATGTACCCCTGATGGCCGGTGTCACGTCCGGCGACTACGACACGCTCAGAGCATTTCTGCCAATCTGGCTGGCCCAGCGCTCCGATACCTATCAGTCGGAGCAGTTCATCTACAAGTTCAGCCGTGTTCCTGATGGCTGGGCGGACATGGGCCTGCGCAGTTGTCATGGCTGCGAGCTGCCCTACCTGTTCAACCATCCGGCGGGCATGGTGCAGAACTATCAGCTGGGGCTGGTACTGACGCCCGAGGGTCAGCGCCCGGTAATTGGGGACCTCAACGGTAATGGCGTAAGCGGTAGCCAGGGCGATGCGCAGGATGTGTTTTTGTCAATGGAGTATGGCGCGGACGATGATCAGATCGCCGATCTGACCATGACCATGTGGACCAACTTCGCCAAAACCGGTAACCCCAGTATCGAAGGCTTCGACTGGCCGGTGTTTACGCGTGAGAATGACACCTTTGTCGAGATCGGTCCTGACGCTCAGAGTAGCGTGAAGACCGGGCTGGAGGCAGCGATGCAGTAAGGCGGTGTCCCGGCGCTGGCCAATGTCAGGCAGCGCCGGGTCAATTACAGACTCCAACGGCTGACAAGCCCATCCAGCCAGCTTTGCACGCCGCCAAGCTGACCCAGCCAGCGCGGTGCCAGCCGCCGGGCCAGGCGGTAGGCGGCCAGCGGGTGGATCAGGTAGCTGCGCACTTGATAACTGCGGTGCTGACCGCTCAGGCACCAGTTGCAGAAGTGTTCGCAGTTGTTGGTGAGGATGTGATAGCGGCGTTCTCCCAGGCGTGAGCGGGCGCGGTGCACAACTTCGCGGCCGCTGAATGTCGTGTCGGGGCGCTGGTGGATCAACACCGGTTCGCCGGCGGCAAAACGGTCGATGCCGACTTCTTCTACCGGTCCGCCATGGATGTCACGGCACAACCCAGCGTAGTGAACCACCCGGCCCCGGCCAACATAGATGCCATGGTGCCAATAGCCATTGCGCGGGCTGATCAGATGGGTCCCGGCAGCCGGCTCCAGCTCACGTCCAAGATCCCAGAGAGCCAGATGCGGGTCGTCGGTGAAGTTCATGGCGATGGGCTGAGCGTTGAACATGGGAAGCTCCTGCCTGGGGGCTTTGTCGATTCGTTGGTATGTTTGTGATCAAGCATCAAGCGTGCCAGCCGCCTGTTTAGCGGGTGTTCTGCCATGCAGAGGCCGAAAAGGGTGAGCAAATGCTCAACAACACTGCGGATATGAGCAAATGCTCAAGTCACCCGCAGGCTGTGTGAGTGCGGTGAGTGGCGGTGGATTACCCGGTTTTGGGGCCTATGGCGCAGCGGCTGACTGCATGCCGCGCAGCAAGGCTTCCAGTTCCGCCAGCAGCCAGCGCATATAAGGCTCCTGGCCGAGTGACTTGCGCCAGTACAGACGTACCGGAATCGGTCGGCTGGGGAAGGGCAGCGCAAGTAACCGGTTGCCGTTGAGCCGGGCCAGATTCTGCGCGTAGCTGCGAGGCATGGTCAGTAGCAGGTCGGTCTGAGCGACCACCTGGGCCGCGGCATGGTAGTGCTCGCAGTGCAGGGCGATGCGCCGCTGCTGGCCTTGCAGGCCGAGCAAGTCCTGTTCGACCAGGCTGCGTTCGCGTTCGGTCAGGGTCACCAGCACATGCTCGGCCTCGGCGTAGTCGTCCAGACTCAACTGGCCGCTGTGATAGGCCGGGTGTTGGGGGCCGACCATGACGCTGAGCTGTTCGCGCACCAGCTCGCGGCTGGCCAGTTGCTCGCTGACCGGATATTCCAGATTGACCGCCACATCCAGCTCGCCGGCCAAAATCCGCGCCTCGATGTCTTCGCCCAGCACCCGCTGACTATGAAAACGCACTTGCCAGTGCTGTGTGCGGGCGCGTTGCAGCAGGGTCGGCATCAGCAGAAACTCCAATGCATCACGCAGCCCGCAGCGGAAGGTCATGGCTGAACGGGTGGGGTCAAAGGCGCTGTGCCGCAGGGTGGTGGTGGCCAGTTCGTCCAGGGCGCTGCGCACTCTGGGCAGGATGCTGCGGGTGTGGGCGGTCATTACCAGTTGCCGGCCATGCTTGACGAACAATGGGTCGCCGAGCATCTCGCGCAGCCGCCGTAGGGCATGCGAGACCGCCGACTGCGACAGGTGCAGTTGATTGGCGGCCTCGATGGTACTGCCGCTATCAGCCACGGCCAGCAACACGCGAAACAGGTTGAGATCGCCCTTTGAATGAATTTCCTGCATAGAAATTCCTGAAAAATAGCCATTATACACATAGGTTGTGCCGCGTTAGTGTCGCAGGTTCTTGCGAGCCTGACTGAGGAATAACAATGAACAGCAGCATGATCGAGCAGGTAAAAATGAGCACCGTGGGTGGCGAGCGTGCAGCGAAGATTCCGCTGCCGCCGAGTTTCACCGATCCCTGCCAGCACCGCGCCTATCTCAAGCAGCGGCTGGCGGCGGCATTCCGGCTGTTTGCCCTGTACCAGTTCGATGAAGGACTGGCCGGGCACATCACCGTGCGCGATCCGGTCGAGCCGGACACCTTCTGGGTCAATCCGGTGGGTGTACACTTTGCGCTGATTCGCGCCAGCGATCTGGTGCGTCTGGATCACAGCGGCAAGCTGGTCGAAGGCGAAGCCCTGGTCAATCTGGCGGCGTTCATGATCCATTCACGTATCCATGCCCGTTACCCGCAGATCAATGCCGTGGCCCATGCGCACTCGCCCAAGGGCCGGGCCTGGTCGGCGTTCGGCAAGCCGTTGCAGCCGCTGACTCAGGATGGCTGCGTGTTCTTCGAGCGGCATGCGGTGTTTTCGCAGTTCAACGGCGTGGTGCATCAGCAGGGTGAAGGTGATGCGATTGCCGATCAGTTGGCCGAGGGCCATGTTGGACTGATTCTGCAGAACCATGGCCTGCTGACCGTGGGCAAGGATGTAGACAGCGCGGTGTCGCTGTTCATCCAGTTGGAGAAGGCTTGCGAGACCCAGTTGCTGGTTCAGGCAGCCGGTGCCGATGCCCAGCCGATTCCGGCCGAGATCGCGCGCAAGACCCGCGCCTTCACCGGCTCGGACCTGGTGGTGTGGGGCAACTTCCAGCCGCAGTACGAGATGATCGCGCGGCTGCAGCCCGATCTGCTCGACTGACCTCGACATAACGACAAGCCGGGGCGGGGCGCAAGCATCGCACCCGGCGAGGATAATTCATGGCCGGCGATCTTGTTGCACAGGTGCTGCTGCCCCTGTGTCTGTTTGTCATCATGCTGGGAATGGGCCTGACGCTCAGCCCCGGCGACTTTACCCGCATCTTTCGTTTTCCCCGCCCGGCTCTGGCCGGGCTCGGCGGGCAGATGCTGCTGTTGCCCTTGGTTGGCTTTGCTCTGGCGGCCTGGCTGATGCCGACGCCAGCACTGGCCATCGGCCTGGTGCTGCTGGCGGCCTGTCCCGGCGGGGTGACCTCCAATCTGGTGACCTGGCTCGCGCGCGGTGATCTGGCGCTGTCAGTCAGTCTGACCGCCGTCAGCAGCCTGCTGGCGGTGATCAGTATTCCGCTGCTGGTCGGGCTGGCGTTCATGGTCTTTGGTGGCGGCTATCAAAGCGTGCAGGTGCCAGCGTTGCAGATGATGCTCAGTTTGCTGCTGATGACTCTGCTGCCGGTAGTAATTGGGATGTGGGTCCGGGCCCGCAGCGAGCGAGTGGCGCGCTGGCTGGAACCGAAGATCAGCCTGTTCGGTGCGCTGTTTCTGGCGATGCTGGTACTGGGGGTACTGGTACGTGAGGGCGACGATGTGCTGGCCGGGCTGCACCAGACCGGCGCGGCCATTGTTCTGCTTAATCTGGGCATGCTGACGCTGGGCCTGCTGCTGGCCCTGGCGCTGCGCCTGAATGCGGCGCAGACCACGTCGATCACCCTGGAAACCGGCATCCAGAACAGCACCCTGGCCATCCTGATCGCCACCAGTTTCTTGCAGGACGAGCAACTGGCGGTGCCGGCGGCGCTGTATTCGCTGGTGATGTATGTCAGCGCCGGGCTGGTGGTGCTGGTGCGGCGCAGGCAGCAGGCTGTGGCAGCGGCTGGCCGTTCGGAGCCGTCATCGGTTAGCTGATCAGGCTTTGGCGGTGCGGGCTGTGCCTTGGCTGAGCGGCACCTTAGGTTGCCTGTCAGAACGACCGCAGCATGCGCCCGAGCAGTTCCATGGCCTGTTCGCTGTCTGCGCTCCAGGGGTGGCCGTGGTTCAGACGTGCGCAGTGGCGAAAGCCCTGGCTGGCGGAAAAGATTGGCCCCGGTGCCAGGCTGATACCCTGGGCCAGGGCCAGCTTGAACAGTTGCAATGAGTCGACCTGTTCGGGGAATTCGAACCAGAGAAAATAGCCGCCGCTGGGGCGGGTTACGCGGGTGCCCTGCGGAAAGTGCCGCGCCGCCGACGCCAGCATGGCATCCTGCTGGCGCTCCAGGGTGTAGCGCAGTTTGCGCAGATGGCGGTCATAACTGCCATGTTGCAGGTAGTCGGCAATGGCGGTCTGGGCCGGTACCGAGGGCGAGATGGTGGTCATCAGCTTGAGCCGGGCAATCCGTTCGGCAAAGCGCCCGCCGGCTACCCAGCCAACCCGGTAACCGGGTGCCAGGCTTTTCGAGAATGAACCGCAATGCATCACCAGGCCGTCGTCGTCGAGGCTCTTGATCGGCCTGGGCGGACGTTCGCCAAAGTACAGTTCGGCATACACATCGTCTTCGATCAGCGGTACCTGATGCTCGCGCAGCAAGCCGTAGAGTTCCAGCTTACGCAGTTCACTGAGGCTGGAGCCCACCGGATTCTGAAAACTGCTCATGAACCAGCAGGCCTTGATCGGCAAGCTGCGCAGGCGATCCCGCAGAACGTTCAGGTCCACCCCGTCACGCGGATGTACGGGGATTTCCACGGCTTTCAGTTGCAGGCGTTCCAGTACCTGCAAACAGGCATAGAAGGCCGGGGACTCGATGGCAACCAGATCACCGGCCTGGGTCACGCTCTGCAACGACAGGTTGAGGGCCTCCAGTGCGCCGTTGGTGATGACCAGCTCCTCCATCGGCAGCCTGACCCCGCCGACCATGTAGCGCAGGGCAATCTGGCGCATCAGATCCGGATTGCCGGCGGTCATGTCGGCAATGATGTCATGCGGTGCCAGCGTGCGCAGGCTGTGCGCCATGGAGCGTGCCAGTCGGGCCAGCGGGTACAGGTCAGGGCTGGGAAAGGCTGAGCCGAAGGGCACAGTATGTGGGTTCTTCAGTGAGCCGAGTACCGAAAAGACCAGTTCGCTGACGTCGACATCGGTGGTTTCATGTGCGGCCGGGCTGGGTTGTGGCTCCGGCAGCGGCAGACCGACCAGGGCCCGGACAAAATAACCAGAGCGGGCTCTGGCCTGAATCAGCCCACGGTCCTCAAGCAGATAATAGGCTTGAAACACGGTGGACGGGCTCACCCCGTAAGTCTGGCTGGCATGGCGCACCGAGGGGATTTTCTCTCCGGGGGCCAGAATACCGTTGCGGATCAGGCCGGCGATATCATCGGCCAGGCGTTCATAGCGTTTCATCAGCGTCTCCAGACTTACAGCGTTGTGCCGCTAGCGGCGTACCGGCGCCACGAAGGTGGATTTGGCCACCACTGGCGGGCTGTTGTCATCCAGTGCGGTCAACACGAAACGGATGTGTTGGCGCGGAGCCGGGGCCTGCTCGCCGGTCCAGACCACACTGACCGGAATGTCGCGGATGTCTTCAGCACTCAGCAATACGGGGCCAGGTGCTGCCAGCTGGAAATCCTCTGCCGCGTCCAGGCTCAGTTGGTAGTGGCCGGCCTGCTGGCGTTTGTTGATGACTTTCAGGCTATAGGTGTTTTCCAGTTGGCCGGCACTGTTCTCGCGGAACAGGTTGCGGTCGCGGGTGACATCCAGCGACATCAGTGGCCGCTGGACCAGGGCGACGACAAACAGTCCAATCATCAACACCAGCATACCGGCATAGCCGATCAGCCGTGGCCGCAGCCAGCGGGTGCGATCACCCTCCAGCGCCCGTTCCGAAGTGTAGCGGACCAGGCCACGGGCATACCCCATCTTGTCCATCACGCTGTCGCAGGCATCGATACAGGCCGCGCAGCCGATGCACTCGAATTGCAGGCCGTTGCGAATGTCGATCCCGGTTGGGCACACCTGTACGCACAGGGTGCAGTCGATGCAGTCACCCAGGCCCTGGGCTTTCGGGTCGCTGTCCTTGCGTCGGGGGCCACGCTGTTCGCCGCGCTCGGCATCATAGGCAATGACCAGGGTGTCGCGGTCGAACATCACGCTCTGGAAGCGGGCATAGGGGCACATGTCGCGGCAGACCTTTTCCCGCAGCCAGCCGGCGTTGATGTAGGTGGCGGCGGTGAAGAAGAACAGCCAGAACGCCGACTGCGTGCCCAGGTTGAAGGTCAGCAGGTTGCTGGTCAGTTCGCGGATCGGGGTGAAGTAGCCGACAAAGGTCAGCGCGGTGATCAGGCTGACGGCCAGCCAGATGGCGTGTTTGGCGCTGCGGCGCAGCAACTTGTTGGCCGACCAGGGTGCGGCATCCAGGCGTATGCGTTGATGGCGATCGCCTTCGGTGACCTTTTCCGCCCACATGAAAATCCAGGTCCAGACACTTTGTGGGCAGGTGTAGCCGCACCAGATGCGACCGGCGACCACGGTTATGAAGAACAGGCCGAAGGCAGCGATGATCAGAATCGCTGACAGCAGAATCAGGTCTTGCGGCCAGAAGGTAGAGCCGAAGATATGGAATTTGCGGGCGGCCAGGTCCCACAGCACCGCTTGCCGTTCATTCCAGCTCAGCCAGGCCGTACCGAAAAAAAGCACAAACAGCGCCCCGGCGCCGAGCAGCCGCAACAGCCGGTAGCGACCGCTGAAGCTGCGGGTGTGAATAGGGCCGTCGGGGCCATAGGCGGTACCGGTGTCAATGATCTTGGCGGGAATTCTCTCGCTCATGGTGTTACCCCATCAGTCGTTATCAGGCTGATGAGGATGATCGTTGGCGCAGCTGATACGTAACAGACTCAGGTTTTCAAATAAAAACCATATCAGATGGAATTCAGCGCCTTTCGGCGCGTGGCATAAGGTCGCAGGACAGGCACCAGTTCGGTTGGCCGGGAACGATGCGTATACCCCCGACCCAACGCTCGCTATGGGGCAGGCTCAGCCAGTTTATTTGGCCGGCAAGCACCCGTTGTCCGGTTGCGGTCAGGGCGAGTTGGCGTTGCGGCCAGTCGGCCTCGGCGTCCGCGACAATTGCCAGTAACGGTTCGGCGGCGTTGAGCAGTGGCTGAATCAGCCACCAGTACATCAGGTCGCCGAGATAGGGCAGGGGCTCGCGTTCAGCCATCAGATGCGCATAGGCCTTGCCGGCCGGTAATGGACCGTGCTCAGCGACGATCTGCAGAATCTGGCTTTCGCTGAGGCTCAGGCCGGTGTCCCGGGCCGGTAGCTCACGCAGATGTCGATGCAAGGCTCGGCCCATCATCGGCAGTGCCGGGGTGCCGGTGGCAATCAGTTCGGTCAGGGCGTGCGGCGTGTCTGCGCTGATCGCTGCCCAGGCCTGGCTGCCCAGCCTTAGTAGTTCCGTGCTGACCGGCTGGCGCTGGGTCCAGAGCCAGGCCAGCAGGTCTGGCGCCAGTTGGCCGATACCAATGAAGCGCTCGACACCGGGAATACTGTCCACTGCGATCAGCTCAATGCGTGCTTTGGGTGGCTCATGATGCAGCCGGTGCAACAGGTAGGCGAGAATCAACTGATCGTAGCTGTCATGCTCGAACCACAGCACCAGGCGCTCGTACTCGTCCAGTCGCTCCAGGGTCGAGTAGGCCTGTCTGAGTCGGGCCAGTGAATCGGCCGGTTTCAGATCAAAGGCGCTGGCGAGGAAAGCGGCGCGTTGCTGGATCAGAGTCTGGTCATCGCTGGCCGGCACAGGGCCGATGCAGAACGGATCGGAAAACTCGAGAAAGTCACCGCTGAAACCGGCGACCTTGAGACTGTGCTGAATGTCCGAGCCACAACGGATATGCAGGGTCCTGGCATCCTGATCGCCATGTAGCCCCGCATGGCGACTGGCAAAATCCAGCGCATCGATATGTGCCTTGAGCCTGGGCCAACTGCTGAACCCGCACTCACGGGCAATCACCCACTGGGCATCGGCCAGTTTCAGTGGTTGTTCGCGTGGCGGAATATGCTGGAGTACGCGGGCCAGTGCTTCGGGTTCCTGGCGGTTGATGGCTTTGAGCAGGTCCTTGGCGCGTTTGCGCTGCTGCTCGAGATTGAAGCGGCCGTGACGAATGGTGTGTTGTGCGGACATACGACTCCCCTGACAAGCCTGTGTCCGCCCGGCAGGCCGGGATTCGTATGGAACTGTGGTTTGATGCCTTGGGCGCAGCCCTTTCCGCGGACGGAGACGCCTGGCGGCGTTGCTGCCAAGGTTCGCTGAGGGCAGGAGGGCTGTCAAGTCGCTGCCGCTATCAACAGGCTGGTGAGCCAGCCACCGGCATACAGACCGAAACCAAAAACCAGGTGGGTGACCAGGCTTTGGATGCGTGCCGCATTGGGGCGTGGCGTGTTGCGGGCCGCCACTCCTGCGCCCAGTGCTGGCTGTAACAGGAGAAACGGGGCCGCCAGGCTACCAAGGCCGACGGCCAGAGCTGGACCCAGGCTGGGTTGCTCAAGCCAGCTAGCGCCTGCGATCAACAGCAGTACCAGGGCAAATAGCACGCCTGTGAGGTAGTGAAATATCCAGCCGATTGCTCGTTCACCGGATACTGCCGGAGTCGCCTGGATGGGCGTGTGGAAAAAACGCCCGTGAGTCAGATAAATCAGCCAGCGTCCGACCAGGGCATAGTCCAGTGGCGCGATGCCGAGCAGCCGCTGGCGAATGATGCTCCATAGGTCCATGACCAGGGTGGCGCTGAGCCCGACCAGCACGGCGGCCCCCAGATAACTGATCAAATTACTCATGATGGTAGTGCTCCGACTGGGTTGTTTGAATGCTGTGCAAGTCGCACTATGCAACTTCAAGTCAACTTGAGGTCAAGGGTGATTATGGATATTGCCGAGGTGGTGAAAAAATCCCGGGTGCCGGCTTCAACGCTGCGGTTTTATGAGCAGCGCGGCTTGATTCGCTCTAATGGTCGTTGTGGCTTGCGGCGGCAATTTTCTGCGGACGTGCTTGAACAATTGGCGTTGATTGCTTTGGGTCAGGCGGCCGGGTTCAGTTTGGATGAAATTGCACGCATGTTTGCCGCCGACGGTCAGCCGGACATTGATCGACAGTTATTGGCGGCCAAGGCCGAAGAGCTTGATCAGACCATTCGTCAACTGACTGCCATGCGTGATGGTTTACGCCATGCCGCCGAGTGCCCGGCACCCAGTCATATGCAATGCCCGAGTTTCAGGCGCCTCCTTGGTATTGCGGCGGCGGGACGTGTCAGCGGGGTGAAAAAGACGTCTACTGGCTTGACGCCGATCCCTCAGAACCGCTAAAAGTATTGGGCGACTCGTAACAGGTGGTGTGATGTCATCAACTCTGCTCAATTGTGCAATTGTTTCCCGTACCGGCCAGGCCGGTTGCGAGCGTTGCGCCGTGGTCGCCAAGAAATCGAAGAAGCAGTCGCTTATTTGACCGGGCGCACTGTCCTGTCAGATGAGCTGACAGGAACCTGCTCCGGACTCGATCCCCGCTAGCCCCTTTCTCTCCTCTGACAGCACCGAATCGGTCATTGATCAGGAGGAGTGTCATGTCATCGTTTCAAGGTATCTGGGTCCCTGTGGTTACCCCGTTTCATCAGGGCCAGGTCGACTTTGTCGGTTTGCGGCGTCTGGTTGGCCATCTGCTGAATGCCGGGGTGCATGGCCTGGTGGTGTGCGGCACCACCGGCGAGGCTGCGGCCCTGAGCCAGGCTGAACAGTTGGCGGTGCTGGATGCGGTGCTGGAACTGGCCCCGGCAGAGCAGGTGGTCATGGGGTTGGCAGGCAATCACCTGGCGGATCTGCTGGACCGGCTGGACGAGATCCAGCAGCGCTCGCTGGCCGCTGTACTGGTGCCTGCGCCGTATTACATCCGCCCGTCGCAGGCGGCACTGGAGAGCTTTTTCAATACCGTGGCCGAGCACAGCCGGCTGCCGGTCATTCTCTACGATATTCCCTATCGTACCGGTGCCGCACTGGCCTGTGAGACGCTGCTGAATATCACCCGGCATGAGCGCATCGTGGCGGTCAAGGATTGCGGCGGCAACCCGACCAATACCCTGGCGCTGCTGGCCAGTGGCAATGCGGCGGTTCTGGCCGGCGAAGATGCCCAGATCTTTACGGCCCTGTGCCTGGGCGCTCAGGGGGCGATCACTGCTGCTGCGCATATTCATCCAGAACGCTTCGTGGCGTTGTATGAACAGGTGCAGAGCCAGCAGTGGCTGGCCGCCCGGGCGACCTTCTTAAGTTTGCTGCCGTTGATTCAGACCCTGTTCAGCGAACCGAATCCGGCCCCGGTCAAGACGGCGCTGGCCTTGCAGGGGCTGATTGCCGATGAGTTGCGGGCGCCGCTGCTGGGTAGCAGCGACGGTGTGCGTGAGTTGCTGTCAGGCTTGGGGCTTGCCCGGTTGCAGGCCGGTATCGGACCCATTGGCTAGGCGTACCAGTGATATTCCCGGGGGCTGATCTCATTCATGAAGTCGAGGTATTCCTGGCGCTTGTTCTCGCAGTAGACCATGACGAACTCGCTGCCCAGGCTGCCAGCCAGTTGCGGATGGTCGCGCATGGCCGTGACCGCACTGAGCATGTCCTTGGGAAAGTCTATGCCGCTGCTGCGATCCTGGTTGAGCGGGGTGATCGGCTCGCGGCCATTGTCCAGACCATGCTCCAGGCCGGTGAGAATGGCGGCCAGAACCAGGTAGGGGTTGGCATCGGCACCGGCCAGGCGGTGTTCGATGCGCAGGTTATGCGGGTCGGATTCGGGAATGCGGATGCTGGCATCGCGATCTTCAAAGCCCCAGCTGGCCTGGCTGGCACTGTTGACCATGCTGCCATAACGGCGAAAGGCGTTGTGGTTGGCGGCAAAGATCGGCATGCAGTGGGGCAGCAGTTCAAGGCAGCCGGCCACCGCATGGCGCAGGGCCTGCTGCTGGTTGGCCGCCAGGACATTACGCCCGTCATGGTCGTACAGGCTGACATGCACATGCATGCCACTGCCTGGTGCCTGGAGGTAGGGCTTGCTCATGAAACTGGCCCGGTAGCCGTGCTGGCGGGCTACGCCCTGGGTGCTGCGGCGAAACAGTGCGGCCCAGTCGGCTGCTTGCAGCGCATCATCACTGTGACCGAAGTTGATTTCAAACTGACCGGGACCGAGTTCGGCGCTGATGACGTTGGCGTCGATGCCTTGCTCGTTGGCCGCGCTGACCATGGCCGCAAGCACGCTACTGAAATGCGACAGCCGCTCGATGTGCATGTTTGGCTGGTCATCGCGGCGATGGCCGTCGACCGCCCGGGGGTATTGCGGCAGGCCGGCGCGGAACCGCGGGTCGAACAGGTAGAACTCCAGCTCGAAGGCGACCACCGGGCGCAACCCGCGTTGGGCCAGGCGCTCGAGAACCCGGGCCAGCACGACCCGGGGTTCGAACTCGATCGGCGTGTCGGTGTTCTCAGAGCTGATCAGCATCTGGGCCAGGGGCTGAGTCTCCCAGGGCACCCGCTTCAGGCTGCCAGGGATCGGACGCCGGGCCGCGTCGGGGTCGCCGTCCCGGAAACAGTAATCGCCTATCGGATAGAGCCCGCCCTGGGTGCCGAGCAGAATGCAGTTCTGCGGCAGCTTCAGCTTGGCGCCGGCAGACACTTTCTCCAGCATATCGATCGGGTAGCGCTTGCCATAGAAATGTCCGGGCAAGTCCATACAGATCAGGTCGACATGGGTCACCTGCGGATGCTGGGTGCGGAACGTGCGGACTTCGCTGAGCAGGTCGGGCAATATTGTTGTTGTCATGGCTGTGATCCGGCGGGCAGATATCAGGTAAAGACCCAGAGAACACGGGTCGGTTGATCGGACAGGTTGGCGTAGCGAAATGGCGAGTGAGGCGGCAGTTGAAAGCTGTCATTGGCACAGAGCGTCACCGGTTCGCTGGCTTCGCCCAGCCACAGGGTCAGTTCGCCCTCGATGATGAAGCCGCCCTGTTCCGAGCTGTCGTCCAGATGGCCCTGGCCACTGCTGGCGCCGGGCTCCAGGTGACTTTCCAGCATTGAGAAACGGCCCGACATGCTGGGCGAAACCAGCACGTCGGTGATCCCACCCGCGTAATAAAGGGTGCGTCGCTCGTCGGGGCGGGTGACCCAGTTCAGCTCGCGGGACTTGCTGAGGCTGTAGAAATAGGTAGTCGGCACCTCCAGCGCTTCGCAGATGGCGGTCAGATCGGCCACTGTGGGTTGCGACAACCCGCGCTCGACCTGGGACAGAAAACCGACCGAGCGACCGATGCGCTGAGCCAGATCGTTCAGGGTCAGGTGCTTATGCTTGCGCAGGTCGCGGACCAGAATGGCCAGACCTTCGATTTCTTCCTGTTTGTTCACGGCAGTACCTTGTATTCAGACGACATCACGTAACCGATACCAGACCTTGCCGGCTGCTTCCAGCGGTGCGGCGAGCAGTGAGCCGCCAGGGAAGCTCGGATTGTGCAGACTCTGGTACAGCTCGAGCAGTTGGGTGTTGCCGAGAACCGCATCGGCTACTGCCCGGGCCCCGGCCAGGGTCGGGAGTACGCCGTGACCGGAGAAACCTTGCAGCCAGTAGCGCTGACCGACCCGACCGATGTCCGGGGTGCGTTTCATGCTGATGTCGATATGCCCACCCCAGCCAAACTCGATATCTACCCCGCGCAGTTGCGGGAACGCCCGCTCCAGATACGGCCGGGTGGCCTGGGCTACATCCCGGGGAATGCCGCCCAGGTAGGTACAGCCGCCGCCGAACAGCAGGCGATGGTCAGGCGTCAGGCGGAAATAGTCGGGTACGAACTGATTGTCGATCACGCAGCTGTTGCGCGGCAGCAGCGATTGCGCCAGATCCGGTGCCAGGGGTGCGGTGGCGATCTGGTAGGAGCCGACTGGCAGCAGTCGCCCTGCCAGCTTGCGGTCGAACTGGTCGATATAGGCATTGCAGGCCATCACCAGTACATCGCAGCGCACCTCACCCTGGGCACAGCGTACCCGGTAGCCGGAACCGCTGGGTTGATAGTCGAGCGCCTGGCTCAGCTCGAAGATCTGCCCGCCGGCCTGTTCAATGGCCTGCGCCAGACCCTGGGCCAATTTCAGCGGATTCAGGTGAGCGCCCTGTGGATCATAGAGTGCAGCCTGATAGCGTGGGCTGGCGATCCAGTCGGGCAGCTCTTCACGGCTGATGAACTGCAACTGATCGTAGCCTTGGTTGATCAGCGCGTCGTGCTGGGTATCGCGCAGTTGCTGAACCCGACGTGGCTGCACCGCAGCCCACAGACTACCGGGACGGTAGTCGATATCGAAGCCGTGCCGGCCCGGCAGTTCACGCAGCTCCTGGGCGGCCCAGCACATGCTGTTCCAGAGCTGACGGGCACCTTCCAGGCCAAGGGCTTTTTCCAGCGGCGGCATGTCGCATGACCAGCCCAGCAGGGCCTGACCGCCGTTGCGCCCAGAGGCGGCCCAGGCTACCCGGCTGGCCTCTAAAAGGGTGACCCGTTTGCCGGCCTGCAGCAGGCGCAAGGCCGTATGCAAGCCGCTGAATCCGGCGCCAACGATCAGTACCTCGGTATCCAGATCATCCTGCAGTGCAGGGCGCTGCGGGATCGGCGTGGGATAGCAGGCAGCGTAGTAGCTGCCCACGTGCTGAGTGGCTTGCCGGAACATGCAGACTCCATGAAATATTAGATATCTTATTTCATGAAAAAATAGTTCTAATATTTCATGCGGTCAAGCAGTTCTGTCCGTTACCGTTATTTGTGCGGGGCCAGCCTCTGATGGCATGTTCGCTAGACGGCCAATCGTTTGCCGGCTTGTGCCTGACGCCGGCTCAGGCGCCAGGTCAGTACCAGCGCCAGGAGGATGAAGGCACAGGCAATGGGCCGGTCCAGCAGATAGCCAATGTTGCCGTCAGCCAGCAGCACGCTCTGGCGCACGTTGAGTTCGAACATCGGGCCGAGTACGAAGCCGATGATGAAAGTGACGAAGGAGAAGTCCAGCATGCGCATCAGAAAGCCCAGCGCGGCGAAGCCGATCAGCAGCCAGGCGCTGAACAGGTTGCTGGCGACGATGATGCCGGTCACGCACAGCAGCACGACGCAGGGCAGAATCAGTTGGAGCGGCAGGCGGATGATCTTGGCGAACAGGCGCATGGTGAACAGGCCGAAGAACAGATTGCACAGGGTGCCGATAACCATGGCGCCGAAGATCGCGTATACCAGCCGGGCCTGATCGGTAAATAGTTGCGGGCCGGGAGTGATGCCGTGGATGACGAAGGCACCGAGAATCAGCGCAGCGGCGACGTTGCCGGGAATTCCGAGCGACAGCAGCGGGATGAAGTTGGAGCCGACGACCGCCGAGTTGGCCGCTTCAGTGGCGGCGACGCCACGGATATCGCCCTTGCCGAAGTTCTCCGGGTTTTTCGCCGAGCGCTTGGCCGAGGCATAACCGAGGAAGGCGGCGGCAGTCGAACCCAGCCCCGGAATGGCGCCGATCAGGGTGCCTATGCCGGTCGACTTGAAAATGGTGGGGGCGATGTGGCGATAGTCGCGCCAGCCAAAATGGTTCTGTGCCGGATTGCCCAGGCCGGCATCCGGTAGCCGGTGCAGGCTGCCGCGCTGGTGATAGATGGCCTGACGAAAGATTTCGCCGAGTGCCAGCACGCCGATGCCCACCGCGCTGATGGCCAGGCCGTCCATCAGTTCCGGGATGCCGAAAGATAGCCGCTCACCGGCAGTCTCCGGATCGGTGCCGACCAGACTCAGGAGCACGCCAAGGGCGGCGGCAATCAGGCCCTTGAGTACGGAGTTGCCGACCATGCCGCCAACGACGACGAAGGCGACCAGTACCACGGCGGCCATTTCCAGCGGGCCCATGCGCATGGCCACCAGTGCCAGCGGTGCTGCGACCAGGAACAGCACCAGATCGCTCAGAGCGTCGCCGGTCACCGATGAGGCGTGAGCGGTGCGCAGGGCCTTGAGTGCCTGGCCCTTGCGCGACATTGGATAGCCGTCGAAGGTGGTGGCGGTGGCCTCCGGTGAGCCTGGGGTGTTCATAAGAATGGCCGAGACTGCCCCGCCCAGGGTGCCGCCCTTGTTGATTCCGACCAGCAGGCCAATGGCGGTGACCGGGCTGAGATAGAAGGTGAAGGGCACAGCGATGGTGATGGCCATCAGTGCGCCGACGCCCGGTGCGGCGGCGAAGATCTGGCCGATCAGTACGCCGAGGGCGATGTACAGCAGATTGGTCAGGGTAAAGGCGTCGGCCAGCCCCAGCAGCAGATCGTGCATGGTCAATCCTCGTCAGTCCAGGGGGGCGCCCAGCGCCAGTTTGAACAACAGCCAGAGCAGCAGCGGCCAGACCGCCGCCGTTGGCAGAATCCAGCTGAGTCGGCGCTCGCCCATCGCCAGCATGAAGGTGGCCACCAGGAACATGGCGCCAGCCAGATAGCCGATTAGTTGCAGCAGCAACAGGCTTACGGCCATCAGGCCGATCAGCAACAACAGACGCAGCAGGCTGCGGCGGTTCAGTTCGATACGCCGGGTCGAAGGCTGCTTGTCGCGTAGCCGGGTAATGAACAGCAGCGCGCCCAGCACGGTGATGGCGCCCACGCACAGGTAGGGGAAAAAGCGCGGTGACAGGCCAAAGCCGAAGCCGGCGCCGATATGGTTCGGGATCAGATAGAACAGGCCAATCAGGCCGGCGATTGTGATCAGCAGGCCGGCCCACAGGTCAAGGTTACGTTCAAGCATGGCAGTAGCAGGCTCCTTGGGTCAGGGTGCTGAGTCGGCAGCGGCCCGGCGATAATCCTCGGCGGCGCTGTGAATGAACTCGGTAAGCTGCTCAGGGCTCATCACGATATTGGGAAAGCCCATGCGCTGTTCGGCCAGTTGCGCCACAGTGGGCGACTGGCTGGCCCTGATCAGGGCTGCCGATAGACGCTCATGGATCTGCGCTGGCATGCCTTTGGGTACCGCGAACATGAAATAGCCGGTATAGCCCATCGGGTAGCCCAGTTCGGTGATGGCCGGTTGCTGTGGTGAGGTACGCAGCCGCTCATCGTTCAGTGAGGCGATCACCCGAATCTTGCCGTTGCGCAGGAAGGCCTGGTGGATCCCGGCGCTCCAGGCAATGTCGATATGGCCGCCAATCAGGCTGTTCATGATCTCCATGCCGCCGCGCATTGGAATGATGCGGATGCGGATGCCTTCGCGCTCGGCCACCATGTTCAGTACCTCGCGGGTGATCGGCGACACCGAGCCGTAGTTCAGCCCGTGCTGGCGGCCATAGGCGATCATTTCGTCCCAGTTGGAAAACGGCGCGTTGCCGCTGGCGACCAGGGCGTTCTGCAACTGGCTGATGGTGGTCAGGTAGTCGAAGTCGTAAGTGTCGTAACGCAGCGGGGCCACCCAGGGCATGCCATCGAACGCCGAGTTGGCGGCCATGCCCAGGGTATAGCCGTCAGCGGCGGCGAACTTCAGACTGGTGGCCATGACGATCCCGCCGCCACCGGCAATGTTGCGCACGATGACCGGCTGCCCGAGTTCGCTTTCCAGTTCCCGGGCGACCAGCCGCGCCAGGGTATCGGCACCGCCACCCGGACTGAAGCCGACCAGCAGATTCAGCGGTTTGTTCGGCCAGTCGGTGTCGGCCTGGGCGGAGCAAACGCCAGCCATGACCAGCAGCCAGATCAGCAGCAGGGGCAAACGGCTTCGATCCTTGAGCCGGGTGAGGGCAGACAGCATGAATAGCACCTTCTGAATCATTGTTATTGGTTGTCCGGGCGCCCTGGCGGCGAGCCGGATACTTCTAGAGCGCGCTGACCGCGATCAGCGCCAGCACACTCACACCCAGGCCCACACTCATCACCGGCAGCAGCGAAGGTTGTCCCTGTTCGGCAGCGAGCATCGCCAGTTGGCGCTTGAAGCGGCGGCGCTGGCCGACATACAGAGACAATGACAATAGCAATGGCAGTACGGCCATGAACAGGGCACTGAGGTGATGCAGGCCGAACCAGTGCAGGGTCAGGCCGGCAAACATGGCCAGCGCCACCTGGGTGCGTACCCAGGCCAGCAGAGTCCGTTCGACCTGCAAGCCCTCATCGCGGCTGACGCTCATGCCAGCCCCCAGAACAGGCCAGCACTGACCATGGCCAGCAGGGCTACGGCCAGGGTCAGCAACGGCACCAGTTCGGAGATCGGTGGTGGCTGACGATGCCGCAGCGCCCGTTCGACCCTCAGCCAGCGCCAGCAGGCACCCAGGCTGAGTGTGGCGCTCAGGCCGATCAGCGCGGTGGCCAGCAGGGTGCGCAGCAGCGGTTCGAGCAACTCCACGGTGAAGGCTTCGATAGCCACGCCACCGCCAAGCAAGGCCAGTGCGGTGCGGATCCAGGCCAGAAAGGTTCGCTCGTTGGCCAGGGTAAAGCGCGGGTCGGGTGCCTGGCCGTCATTCAGGTTCAGGCTCCTGAATGACAGCCGCAGTTGTTGGAGACGCGAGTTCACCAGAGGCTCCGGATCAGCGCACGCCAGCACTGCGCAGCGCGCCGGGTGAATAGTCGGAGCTGCTGGCGCGGTAGCTGAAGTCGTAGGCACTGCGCTGTTCGTTGCCCATGCCGGTGATGATGTAGCGACCACTGTGCAGGTCATAGAACAGGTCGCCAGCGCTGAGGGGAGCCTGTTGCTGGTAATTGTAGAAGGCATGGCTCTCGCCTACCCGCCAGAGCTCGCCACGGCTGTCGTAATGATCAGCCAGCAAAATCGCCCAGCTGTCCTCGTCGATGAAATAGCGGCGCTTGGAGTAGATATGCCGTTGGCCATCCTTGAGAGTGGAGACCACCTCCCAGACCCGGTGCCGCTCGTAGCGGGTGTGCTCCTGGTTGAGGTGGCCCTGGTGCACGATGTCGCTGTACTTGAGCTCCGGAGAGGCCAGGCGATAACTGTTGTACGGCACATACAGCTCGCGTTTGCCGACCAGCTCCCAGTGGTAACGATCCGGGGCGCCATTGAACATGTCGCGGCTGTCGGCAGTACGTAACCCGGCGGTGGTGGCGCCGGTGAAGTCGTAGGAAAGACTCGGAGCCCGACGCACACGGCGCTGGCCGGCGTTGTAGATCCAGGAGCGGCGTGGATTCTTAACCTGGTCGATAGTTTCATGCACCAGTACTACCTCACCGATCTGGCGGGCAGGGGCAATGATCTTGTGGCTGTAGAGAAACAGCAGGTCATCGGCTTTACCGGGGGCGTGATCGGTCAGGTATTCGCGCTGGGTAAAAAACTGCTCCGTGGTGGTGATGCTGTAGCTGCCATTGGGGTAGGGGGCGGCGGTATCGCTAACGGTGCGTGAACTGCCACCACGGTAGCGGGTGATATGGTTCCAGATTACCTCCAGGCCATTTTTCGGAATAGGGAAGGCGATGGCTCCTGCGAAACCCTCCAGGCCATTACCGTCATTGACCAGCCGGGCCTGGCCCAGATTGCGAGCGGCCGACTGCTTGACGTGATCCGGCAGATCGACACTGCGATGCGTGGGGTAGACCGGTATCCGGTAGCTGCTTGGGTAGCGATTGAAGGTGGCCAGTTGGCCGGGGCTGAGCTGCTGGCGATGCTGCTCAAGATTCTCGGACGTGATGGTGAACAGTGGCTGCTCGCCGGCGAAGGGATCTGTGGGTGTGCCGTTAGCATGGACCTGCGCGGCGTCTTGCGCCAGGCCGCCGGTCCAGGCCGGAATGCTGCCGTCGGCATTGCCGGCGCGTTCGGCGCCGATGGGTGTCAGGTCGTCGCCCAGACGGGCGGCCTGCTCGCTTTGAGCTGCGGCCAGAGCCGGCAGGCTGAGCAGGATGGAAGAGAGGATCAGGCCATGGGTGCGTTTGAAGTTTGTCATTGTATGGCTCGCTCAGAAAGTAATGCCAAAGCTGACGCTGACGAAGTCACGATCAGCGCGTACGCCGTAATCGCCATCCATGAAATTGGTGTACGACACACTGGCGTTGTAGGTGCTGTTGAAGGCGGCGTTCAGGCCCAGGCTGATGGCGCGTGAGCCTTCGTTGAAGGCGGACGTCTCATTCGGCCCATAGCCTTTTACGTCATGCGACCAGGACAGGCTGGGGCGCAGGTCGATGCCGGCGATTACATCCAGGTAGTTCCAGACTGCCCGGGCCTGATAGCCCCAGGAGTGGCGGGTGACGAAGCCCTTGTTGTTGCAGTGTTGTGGCGTCTGCGAGTTGGCCAGGCAGATGCTGTTGTCACGCAGTTCGCCCTGGCCATAGGTGCTGTTGCGGCCGTAGCGCGGGCCGAACCGGCCCTCCAGCCCGCCAACCCAGGTCATGCCGACTTCACCGATCAGAATCATGCTGTCGGCGCCCATCACCCGGGTGAAACCGTGGGTAGCACTGACCTGCAACTGGGTGACTTCCTTGCGCCGATAACCGCTGGAGGCGCCATTGTCGACCGAGTTTACGGCGCCACTGGCAACCAGCGGCGAGCGATCCGGATTGTTCAGTGAGGCCTGGACCAGATCGGTGCCGTTGAACTGCAGCGGCAGATTCGGTCGATAGCTCAGCTCGCCCTGCAGTGCGGTGCCGCTGCGCAGGGTGGTGGCGAAGGTCAGGCCGTACAGGCGGATGTCTTCCGGGTAGTCGGCGAAGTAGCCCGAAGTGCCGATACGCAGAACCCCGGCCAGATTGCGTCCGGCATCGCTGGCGAGAAAGCCTGAGCAGGCTGCGCCAGCCAGGCCCAGGTTGGCACACAGTTGCGGGGCGAAGTCGGTGTTGGTCAGGTAGGGGCTGGCGATCGAGCTGCTGTAGGGAAGGCGGCTGTGGTAGTTGGCGGCGAAGAACCCCAGTTCGGTATCCAGTGCCGGCACAAACCAGCGCATGGCCATGCCCCACTGTCCGCTGTCACGCGCATCGTTGTCACCGCGACGACGAATCTGGATGCCTTGCGGATCAAGATTTACCCCGAACGGGTCCAGGGCCTGGCGGGCGGTGGCGTTGCCGCTGAAATCACCGCCGACGAACAGGCCGTCACAGCCATCGGGCAGGGTGTCGTTGCCGGCGAAGAAGGTGCCGCAGTTATCCAGCACGGTCTGGTCCCACTCGAGCTGGTAGAACGCCTCGGCGGACAGGTTGTCGGTCAGGTTCTGCATGCCGTAGAGCATGTTGACCGGGGTCAGGCCTTCCTTGATTTCCGATCCTGGCCGGCGCAGGGCAGCGACGTTGGCCGGGTTGATGACATTCAGACCGCCACGGATGAAGGTACTTTCGCCCCAGTTGATCACCTGGCGGCCCAGGCGCACCGAGCCGGGTTGATCACCAATGCTGTAGTTGTGATAGACAAATGCATCCAGCAACTCGAAGCCGGCTGACTTGGCAGCGTTCTTGCGCCCGGCATCCTCGACGTTTTTGAAACGCTGGTTCTCATCGCGCAGGGCGTAGTCGTACCAATAGGTGCCACGCAGGAACACGCCGCTATCGGCGTAGCGCAGCTCCAGGTCATGGGTACCCTTGAACAGCTTGGAAAAGACATCACCGGAACGGTAGTTGCGTCGACCGTCGTCACCGCTGGCGGCCCGCATCAGGTCCGGGTCCGGGTTGGCGGTCGAGATGCTGGCGCCAATCGACAGCGAGGAGGTGATCTGGCCGTCGATTTCGCCCCACTGGAAGTTGGCGGCTGAGACAGGCGCGGTGGCACAGGCCAGAGACAACAGCAGCAGACGGAAAGGGGGCTGGTTGCCCGTTCTGTTTATCAACACTGTGAACCTCTTTTTATTATAAGTAGGTTATGGGTGGTTTATGCTTGTTCGTGATGGCTGTCATACTAGGGCGGCTAAAAAGTGCTCACAAATACAGTATTTCGATATGCTCCATACCGTTTTGATATGCCCCTGAAAGGTCCGTTGCCATGACCCTGAAGCAACTGCGTTATCTGATCGCCATCGCCGAGGCTGGCAGCTTCTCGGCGGCGGCGCGCAATGCCTATATCGCCCAGCCGGCCTTGAGCCGGCAGATCGGCATGCTCGAAGAGGAGCTGGAAATGCGCCTGCTGGAACGCCAGCATGACGGCGTGGTGCTGACCGATGCCGGGCGTCGGCTCTACGAAGTGGCGCGCTCGGTGATCCAGAAAATCGACTCGGTTAAGGACGAGCTGGTCTCCACCAAGGGCGATCCCAAGGGCCAGGTGTCGATTGCCATTCCGGTAGCGGCATCGGCGCTGTTGCTGCCGCTGATCATCACCCAGGCGCGGGAGAAGTTTCCCGGTATCGAGGTACATGTACGTGACGGCCTGAGTACTGAAGGCGGGCAGGCGATTGAACTGGGCAAGGTCGATTTCGGTGTGGTGCCCAATGCCGAGGAGCTTGAGCATGTTCGTGCCGAGCCGGTGCTGGTGGAGGAACTGTGCTGGTACGGGCGTATCGACATGCCAACCCAGGGCCCGACTATCCGGTTTGCCGAGGCGGCGGCTTTGCCGTTGGTGATGGGGCCGCGTTCGCTGCATTTGCGCCGGCGCCTGGAGCAGGTGGCGATGCAGCAGGGGGTGGCATTGAATATCTGCTATGAGCAGCATTCGGCCCAAGGCATCAGTAGCCTGGTCAGGAGCGGGCTGGCGGCCACCATTACCAGTTGGCCGGCGCTGGAGGAGCAGTTCCATCCACAGGCGCGCCGAATCATCGAGCCGAGTATCCGCCGCACTGTGTCGATTGCCTACTCGGTACACAGGCCGCTGACCTTTGCCGCTTCCTGCATGCGCGATCTGGTGCGTAACCTGCTGCTGGACCTGGCACGCTCTGGCCGTTGGCACGCCGAGCCGGTGGAGCCTGGCCCGGCGGCTGATGGCGACTGATGGTGACTAGGGCATCAAAATGCCCTTGGCGATGGTGTTGCGCTGAATTTCACTGGTGCCGGTGAGGATGCGCATCATGCGGCTGGCGCGAAACAGCAGCTCCACCGGATGACCCTGGATCAACCCGGCCCCGCCATGCACCTGCACGGCGCGGTCGATGATGCGGAAACAGGTCTCCGAGACGAACAGCTTGCACATCGAGGCCTGAGTGCGGATATCACCACCGGCATCGTATTGCGCGGCGCTGGCGTAGACCAGGCTGCGTGCCGCCGTCAGCTCGGTGGCCATGTCGGCAATCATGTGATTGACCGCCTGGAACATGGCAATCGGCTTGCCGAACTGGCTACGGCTGCGGGCGTGCTGGATTGACAGTTCCAGCGCCAGTCCGGCCATGCCGAGCATGGTCGGGCAGTGCAGCAGGCGGTTCAGGGTGATCCGTCCCATCGCCAGCTTGAAGCCCTGGCCTTCTTCACCAATCAGGTTGGCGACCGGCACCTTGACGTTATCCAGAACGATATCGCCATGGCTGCCCTTGCCGGACATTACCCCGTAATCATCCTTTACCGTCACGCCGGGCGCATGCAGATCGACGAAGAACGCCGAGATGCCGCCTGGTTTGCCATCACTTTCGGTCTGCGCCAGCAGCACGGCGATATCGGCGTAGGAGGCGCCGGAGATGTAGCGCTTGCCGCCGCTGAGCACGTAGTGCTCGGCTTCGCGCACGGCGGTGGTTTTCAGCGCCGAGGCGTCGGAGCCTGCATCGCTTTCGGTCAGGGCGAAGCACACAGCCTTGTCGGCACGGCACACCGGCTGCAGGAACTGCTCGATCTGCAGCTCGCTGGCGACCTTGAACAGGTGGCCGATGCGTGGCGGGCCGCTGAGTTCGCCGAGAATATGCGGCGCCAGTTGGGTGCCGCTCAGCACGGTGGCCTCTTTGACCGCGCACAGGTCGACCACACTGAGCCCGGCGCCGCCCAGTTCGGCGGGCAGCATCACATTGTAGAAACCTTGCTCGCAGGAGCGTTTCCACAGATCGCGCAGCAGTGCCTTGGGCGGGGCCTCACCCCACTGCAGGCCCTCGCGTTGCTCCAGCGGTTTGATTTCGTCGTTGACGAAGGCCTTGATGCGCTCGATCAGCGCCTGAGCTTTTTCACTGGGTTGAATCATGAGTTGTCTCCGGATCAGATCTTGCGCGCCACGCCCTGCCAGTACGCGTCGCGTACCAGGCGGCGGACCACCTTGCCGTTGGGGTTCTTGGGCAGTTCGTTGACGAAGTCGACGCTGCGCGGTTTCTTGAAGCCGGCCAGGTGCTGGCCGCAATACTGGATGATCTCTTCGGCGCTGAGCTGCTGACCGGGTTTGAGGACCACCACCGCCTTGATCGCTTCTCCCCATTGTTCGTCGGGCACGCCGACCACCGCCGCCTCGAAGATCTGCGGCAGGCTGTAGAGCACCTGCTCGACTTCGGTGGGATACACGTTGAAGCCGCCGGAGATGATCATTTCCTTCTTGCGGTCGACGATGAAGATGTAGCCAAGCTCGTCCACCGTGGCCAGATCACCGGTCAGGTAGTAGCCGTCACGCATGACCTCGGCGGTCAGCTCCGGGGCCTGCCAGTAGCCCTGCATGATGTCTTCGCCCTTGGCGACGATTTCACCGATCTCGCCCGGCTTGACGTCTTCAAAGTTGTCGTTGACCACCCGCAGGTCGGTTTCGAAATAGCAGCGCCCACAGGACGCCAGCCGCTTGTGGTCGCCATTGAGGCTGTCGATGTGATCGCGCTCGGTCAGCACGCTGACCAGCGAGCAGGTTTCCCCGGCGCCGTAGCCCTGGGCCAGAATCGGGCCAAATACCTGCATGGCACGCTTGACCAGCGCGGGTGCCATCGGCGCTGCGCCGTAGAGCACCAGGCTCAGGCTGCTGAGGTCGTAGTTCTCGACCCCGGGGAAGTTGACCAGGCGGTTGATCATTGCCGGGACCAGAAACAGGCGGTTGACCCGCTCACGCTGGATGGTCTCCAGCAGCCCCTGGTCATCGTATTGCTCGACCAGCAGGTTGCAGGCTCCCACGGCCAGCAGCGGCATGATCTGCATGCCGCTGGCATGGGTAATGGGGCCGACATGGGCCATGACTTCGCCGGGCTGGGCGCGGCGGGTAGGGCTGTTGCTGCTCTTGCGGATCAGCGCCTTGCGGTTGCCGTAGCTGAGCATCGCTGCCTTGAGCACTCCGGAGCTGCCTGATGTGTAGTGCAGCACGGCCAGTTGCTCATCGGCCGGGTCGGCGTTGATCGGCTCGGGGCTGCCTTTGAGCAGCAGGTCCTGGTAGTGAATGTCGCCGCCGTCGTCGCCCAGGCTGATGATCCACTCGAGCTTGGGTAGCCGCTCGCGTTGTTGTTGCAGGGCCTTGGCGAATACCGGGATGGTGATGACCGCGCTGCTGCACGAGTCTTCCAGTACCCGGACGATTTCTTCAATCGACAGTCGGGCATTGATCGGCACCTTGACCATGGCGGCCTTGTAGAAGGCAACTTCGGCTTCCACCAGTTCGACCCGGTTGGGGGCCAGAATGGCAATATGGGTGCCGGCACTGAGACCCAGGTTGAGCAGGCCTGAGGCCAGGCAATTGCTGCGATATTCCAGTTCGGCATAGGTGAGGCGTTTGCGCGAATCGACTACGGCCTCGTGGTTTGGCCAGTAGCGTGCGCTACGGGTCAGGATTTTTCCCAGATTCACGGGCATTCCTCTGCATCGGTTGTTGTTTGGAGGCAATCCTACAAGCGCCGGTTAAACGCCTGCCAATACAACAAATTGATGGTTGGTATGCCGGTTCGATATGGGATAGGTGCGGCCTGCTATTTGGCCGGCACCCAGTCACTGGCAATCAGGTTATCGTTTTTGCGCGCCTTTTCGGCTTTTTTGCGGGCACTGATGCTGGCGACGCACTGGTCGTCGTTATTGAGAATGACGATGCACTCAAGGCACTGGATGCATTCGTCGTAGTCGATCTTGCCGTTTTTGTGGATGGCGTTGATCTCGCAGTGGTTCTTGCAGTGCTGGCAAGGCTGGCCGCAGGCATCGATGCGCTTGAGCCAGGAGAACAGCCGCAGCTTGCCGAGGATTGCCAGGCCGGCGCCCAGCGGGCAGACATAACGACAGTAGAACTTGTGAATGAACAGCCCCAGTGCCAGCAGGCTCACGGCGTAGAGTACGAACGGCCAGGTGCGGACGAAGAACAAGGTGATCGAGGTCTTGAACGGCTCGACCTCGGCCAGGCGCTCGGCCAGGGTCAGCGAATAGAAGGATACCGGCACCAGAACGATCAGGATCAGGTACTTCAGCCACTGCAGTTTTTGGTGCAGCGGGTCAGGTACTTTCCACTGCTTGATCCGGAGCTTTTTCGCCACCCAGCCGAGCATTTCCTGCAACGCGCCGAATGGGCACAGCCAGCCACAGAACAGCCCGCGGCCCCAGAGGAACAGGCTGACGAAGGTGAAACTCCAGAGGATGAAGATCACCGGGTCCATCAAAAATACCGTGATATCGAAGTCCTGCCACAGCGCCAGAAACAGGGTGAAGATGTTGACCACCGAGAGCTGGCCCTGGGCATACAGGCCGAGAAACACCAGGGTGAAGATCAGAAAACCGGCGCGCAACTGATGGAAACGGCGGCTGTTGCGGCTGAACTGGTGCTGGTTGATGAAGATCCAGCTCAGTAGCGCCAGCGCGGCGATCACCACCGCAATCTGCCACCAGCGCTCCTGCCACATGCGCAACCACATGGGCACGGATTTGGCTGCCACCGGTGGGGCCTGAATCTCGAACAGGGATTCATCCAGGCTGAACGGCTGAGTGAACTGAGTACTGCTGGAAATCAGATGGTTGCGTTGCAGGGTCACGTTCAGTTGCAGCGCGGTGTCGCCAACCGGGTTGTAGCCGGCATGTGGCTTGATACGGAAGATATGCGCGGTCAGTTGCTCGGCTTCGAGTCCGGGGATGTCCGGCAGCAGGTCGCTGCCCAGGTCCATGTCATGTAGCTCGATCGGGTGGCCGTTCTGCACCAGCACTACCCGGCTCGGCGCGCTGGCGGGAATGAAGTCGTCCGGTACATGCCGGTAACGTCCACGTGAGATAATCAGCAGAGCCTGCTCACCATCCTTGAGTTGTTTCATCACTTGACCAAAGGCCGGTTCGCCCAACAGGTTGCGACCAATACTGGGCGCGTTGAGGTAGGCGAACCACAGCTCGCTGAAGGGCAGCTCAGGGTCATCATCGAGCTGGCTGTAATGGCTCAGCGAGTGGCCCAGAGCCTGTTCTACCTGGGCATCGTCCAGGCGCCAGTGCTGGAGGTAGCCGCGCTGCAACAACTGGCCCCACTCCAGCGGCTCGAACAGCTCCGGGCGGGCGATCGCCAGCGGTCCCTGGGCAAACCCCTCAAGCAGATTGCGGGCGACCTCCATAGCGGAAATCATCACTGTTTCGTTGAGAATCACCACCGAGACCGTGGCCTTGCTGACCCCGTCGAACTGATGCACCGAGTCGCTGCCGCCGCTGCGTCGGCCACCGACGATGATCGGCTTGCCGATGTTGGTGTTGCGGTACTGGTCGATGAAGTTGAACAGCGACTGCTCACCCAGGCCATGCAGAAACACCGGCTCGTGGTGTTCGAGGATGTGGATGCCAGTGAGGGTGCCCTGTGGGTCCATGCCGATCAGCAGGCGGATCGGTTTGCCGGAAAAGCCCTGCAGGGTCGAGTAGTCATTGGACTCGAAGGCGTAGCCGATCAGCTCGTCCAACTGGTAAACCGGGTAGACCGCTGGGCTGGCCAGCTTGTCGTCGATCCGGGTGGCCTTGGGAAACAGGCTCTGAATCTCGTCCTTGAGTGGTACGGCGTGCAGGGCGCTGCTGAGCAGCAGACTGCCGAGCAGGATCAGACGAGCGAACATGGGTGCCTCCGTGGCTTCTTGTTTGTTATAGGGGGCCAAGGTATCTACCCAGGCCAGCTTCGAACCAACTCCCGTCATCGGGTCAGTACAGCCTTGCACTAACTCCCGTCATCGCGAGGACCGCAGGCCCGTGGCGATCCATACAGGGTGCCCGCCGGCAGATCGCCTGGATTGCCACGACGCTACGCGTCTCGCAATGACGGTGTGGGTGCGGGCGGCCGCACGGCCTCGAACCTGCTAGCCCGTCATCAGGTCAGCAGAGCCTCGAACCAACTCCCGTCATCGGGTCAGTACAGCCTTGCACTAACTCCCGTCATCGCGAGGACCGTAGGCCCGTGGCGATCCATACAGGGTGCCCGCCGGCAGATCGCCTGGATTGCCACGACGCTACGCGCCTCGCAATGACGGTGTGGGTGTGGCCCGCCAGACGGCCTCGAACCAACTCCCCGGTATCGGGTCAGTACGGCCTTGCACTAACTCCCGTCATCGCGAGGGCCGTAGGCCCGTGGCGATCCATAGTCCTGTGTGATGGGCTCAATGCTTGATCAGTGGCGCTGCGCTCGCCATGCAACTTGGGGAGGGTAAAACCGCTACTTCAGTCTAGGGTGACGGTCCTGATGCTTAAAAAGCGTTGCTTAATGCGGTAGTCTGCATACCTATAACTACAACACTAGATACCAGCGCCATGCCCCACGATATTAGTATGCTTCGCAAGTTCGTTACCCCGGAGATCATTTTCGGCGCAGGGTCGCGCAAAACCGTTGCCAACTATGCTTCCAACTTTGGCGCCAAGAAGGTCCTTCTGGTGTCCGACCCCGGCGTGCAAGCCGCCGGTTGGGTGACCGATGTCGAACAAAGCCTGCAGGAGCAGGGCATCGGCTATGTGTTGTTCACCCAGGTTTCGGCCAACCCGCGCACCGAAGAGGTGATGCACGGTGCCGAGGTTTACCGGGCTGCGGGCTGCAACGTCATCGTCGCCATCGGTGGCGGTAGCCCTATGGATTGCGCCAAGGCCATCGGCATCGTGGTTGCCCATGATCGGCACATTCTTACCTTTGAGGGCGTGGATACCATTCGTGCCCCAGGCCCGCCGCTGATCTGCATTCCCACCACCGCCGGCACTTCAGCCGATGTCTCGCAGTTCGTGATCATTTCCGATCAGCAGGAGAAAGTGAAGTTCTCGATCATCAGCAAGGCGGTGGTGCCCGATGTCTCGCTGATCGACCCGGAAACCACCATGACCATGGATGCGTTTCTGTCTGCCTGCACCGGGGTCGATGCGCTGGTTCATGCCATTGAGGCCTTCGTCTCCACCGGCAGCGGGCCGATGACTGACGCCCATGCGCTGGAGGCCATGCGCCTGCTCAACAGCCACTTGGTGCCGATGATCGCCAACCCGCAGGATGTGGCGCTGCGTGAGAAGGTCATGCTCGGTAGCCTGCAGGCCGGTCTGGCGTTTTCCAACGCGATTCTTGGTGCGGTGCATGCGATGTCGCACAGCCTGGGCGGGTTTCTCGATCTGCCGCATGGGCTGTGCAACGCGATTCTGGTCGAGCATGTGGTGGCGTTCAATTTCGATGCTGCGCCCGACCGTTTCAAGGTCATTGCCGAGACCTTGGGGATCGATACCCGTGGGCTGACCACGCCACAGGTGCGCCAGCGCCTGGTACAACATTTGATCGAGCTGAAGCAGGCGGTTGGCTTCCAGCAGACCCTGTCGATGCATGGGGTTGGCACCAGTGATTTGCCGATGCTGTCGCTCCATGCCATGGATGACCCCTGCATTCTCACCAACCCGCGTGAGTCCAATCTGCGCGATGTCGAAGTGGTGTATGCCGAAGCGCTCTGATCAACGCGGTGATGTGCTCACCGGCCTGCTGGGCCTGGGTTCGCACTCTTCGCGCAAGAACTATTACCCCGAACTGCTGATCCGGCTGGAAGAGCTGGAGGCCGAGCGCAATCGCTACAAGTGGTTGTTCGAGAATGCCGCACTGGGGATTTTTCAGGCCAGCCTGGAGCGCGGGTTGCTGGCCGCCAACCCGTCAATGGCCAAACTGCTGGGCTATCCGACGGTTGATGAGGTAGTGCAGGCCTACCCAAGCCTGGCAGAGGGCTTTTTTATCGGTGGCCGCGAAGAGTTTCAGAGTATTCGCAAGACCTTGCTGCTCAACGGCGAGCTTACCGGCTATGAAACCCAATTGTTGCGCGAAGATGGCCGGGCCATTGATGTGCGCATGAGTCTGCTGCTCAAGCCGGATGCCGCTGAGTCGGTGGTTGAGGCTTTCGTCGCCGATATCACCGAGCGTAAGCAGGCCCAGGCGGCGATGCAGCGACTCAATGATGAGCTGGAGCAGCGGGTACAGGAACGCACCCGTGAGCTGGAAGCGCTGAACGATCATCTGCGCCACGAGATCATCGAACGTGAGCGGGTGCAGTGGGAACTGCGCGATGCCCGCGATGCCGCCGAACAGGCCAATCGCAGCAAGGACCGCTACCTGGCCGCAGCCAGTCATGACCTGCTGCAACCGCTGAATGCCGCCCGGTTGCTGCTGGCGACCTTGCGCGAGCGCTCGCTGGAAGCCGCTGAGGCGCAACTGGTCGAGCGCTCTCACAGTGCCCTGGAAAGCACCGAGGATCTGCTGACCGACTTGCTCGATATCGCTCGTCTGGATCAGAGCAGCGTCAAGCCGGAGTGGGGCGATTATGCCCTGGCCGACATTGTTGATCCGCTGGTTGACGAGTTCCGGGCGGTGGCCGATGTCGCCGGCCTGCAATTGCGTTCACGTCCAGGAGGCTGGGCAGTCAGGACCGACTATCGGCTGCTCAGCCGGATTTTGCGCAACCTGCTCAGCAACGCCATTCGCTACACCGACCAGGGCCGGGTGCTGATTGGCTGCCGGCTCTGGGGTAGCCGACTGAGCATTCAGGTCTGGGACACCGGACGGGGGATTCCGGCGGACAAGTTCGACGAGATTTTTCAGGAGTTCAACCAGCTTCAGGGCGCCAGAGCCGGCCAGCGCAAGGGTGTGGGGCTGGGGCTGGCCATTGTCGAACGGATCACCAATCTGCTCGACACCCGTATCACATTGCGCTCGATAGAAGGGCGTGGCTCGATGTTCGCGGTTGATGTGCCTTTGGCCCGTATGGCCCCAGCCACGCCCCAGGTTGCTCCCGGCCTGATCGAACAGCTCAGTACCCCGTTGCAGGGGCGACGGCTGCTGGTGATCGACAACGAGCCGATCATTCTCGACAGCATGCGTGACCTGCTTGGCCAGTGGGGCGCGCTGGTCTATCTGGCGCTGGATGCCGCAAGCTCGCTGGAAGTCTTGGGCGATGACATGCCGGATGTGATTCTGGTCGACTATCACCTGGATGAAGGGCGTACCGGTGATGAGGCGGTCAGTCTGCTGCGCGAGCATTTCCAGCGGCCGATCCCGGCCATCATGATCACCGCCGATCGCAGCGAGCACTGCCAGCAGACCTTGCGTGAGCTGGGCATTCCGGTGCTGAACAAGCCGGTCAAGGCCGGCAAGCTGCGAGCCATGCTCGGGCAGATGCTCAAAAGCTGAGATCATTTGCGACTTTGGTATTGCGCCTGTCAGTACCAAAGCACAGTACCCAGCGGCGAAACCGCCTTTCACCATGACTGGAAATCCATAACGGAGTGATGCGTCATGCAAGCCCTGGCCTTGCCTGTCACACCGGCAGACGGGCGTGACTATCAACTGTATCGGCATGCCAACGGTCTGCACTGCCTGCTGATCGCTGATCCGGCGGCCAGTCGGGCCACGGCGGTGGCGCTGGTCGATGTCGGCAGTCACGATGAGCCCGATGTCTATCCGGGGCTTGCCCATCTGCTCGAGCACCTGTTGTTCATGGGCTCGGCCGGTTATCCGCAAGCGGGCAGCTTTCCTGAACGGGTCAGCCGTTGGGATGGACGTTTCAACGCCAGCACCGCGCCGGAGCGCACTCGGCTGCATTTCAGCGTCAGTCCCGAGGGGTTGGACGAGTGTCTGGCCCACCTGCTCGATATGCTGGCGCAGCCATTGTTCAGCCCGGCGTTGGTGGCCAGTGAACGTCAGGTGATCGATGCCGAGTTCCGTACCCGGCTGGCCGACCCGGACATTCATCGTCAGGCGGTGCTGGGTTTGTGTTTCGATCCCCGGCATCCCGGGGCCCGCTTCTCTGCCGGCAACGCCGAGAGTCTGGCGGCAGAGCCGCAACGCCTGGCGGATGAACTGCACGATTTTCATCGACGCTACTACCGCGCCGGGGCGATGACTCTGGTGGTGCATGCCCCGGCGAGTCTTGAGCATTTATCGAGCCTGGTCGGGCGGTTGGCTCAGGGTTTGCCGGCCGGCTCGCGTGAGCCGCGCCAACGGCCACAACCGATGCTGTGCTCGCCCGCGCAACTGATCGACTGGTCTGGCCCCGGTGGCACCAGCAGTTGGACCCTGCTGTGGTCGCTGGCGGATCTGCCAGCCGAGTCAGCGGCGGCCAACTGGTTGCTGGCCTGGCTCAACAGTGCGGCGCCGGCTGCGGCCCTGGGCTGCTTGCGCCACCAGGGCCTGGTGCTGAACTGGCAGGCGCGGATCGAGCCGGGTGTCAGTGGCCCGGCGCTGCTGGTGATTGAGCTGGAGCCGTTGTCACCAGCGTTGGACGTCGACACTTTGCTTGCTGCCTGGCAGCAATGGCTGGCCGCGCTGGCCGCGACCGACCCAGGGAGCTGGCCCTGTGAGCAACGGCAAGACTGGGCTGATCAAGCGTTCAGCCGTGGACCCCAGGGTGAACCCTTGATCTGGTGCGCCCAGTTGGCCGAACGGCTGCTGCGCCAGGGGCCCGAGCAACTGCTGAACAGCGAAGACTGGCAGTGTCCTGAGCCACAGCTATGGCGGGAGCTGCTGATGGCGTTGCAGGATGCGCCGCATGTGCTGCGTTGTAATGCTGGCCAGGTTACGCCTGAACAGTGCCGCTGGACGGCTACCGCCTATGCCCGCCAGCCCTTGCGACAGACTCCGCCGCTGATTACTGGTATCGCGTTGGCACCGGACGACTGGCCTGCCTGGGGACGCCAGAGCCGCGCCGAGCAGGGTGCAACGCTGGCAACAATGCCGGCCGGTGTGCGCCGGCTCGCCAGTGAGCCGGCTGGGACCTGGCAACGGACCCGCCTGGCCTGGTGCTGGCCTGCCGAGCAGGCCGACTTCAACAGTCTGGGCGGGCTGGCCAGACTCTGGCAGTTGCAGTGCGAAGTGCTGGCCGAGCAGGCGAGTCTGCGGGCCGTGCAGCTCGACTGGCAGGTACTGGAAGGGCGTATAGAGCTGACTTTGAGCGGCCCGCGCGAGGCGCTGCCCGAATTGCTCGGCGAACTGCTGGCGAGCCTGAATCCGCCGAGCGAGACTGAGCTGGCGGTGCTCTGGCGGTTGCAGCAGCACGATCATCGTCAGCGTGCGCAGGCCCTGCCGGCCTACCGGCTGTTGCAAAGCCTGCAGGATGGGCCGGATCAGTTGAACGCTCCGGGGTTGACCCTGGCGGATTGGCAGCGCTTGTGTGCCCAGGCGCAGTTGCTCTGGCTGCATCCGCAGGATTGGTCCGGCGAGTCTGACGGCGTTATTGCTGGCCAACTGGGTGAACGTTTCCCGGCCGTGGCCGCGCCGTTTTCCTGGGGTTGGAGCTTGCCACTCATGCAGTCCGGACCGGTGCCCTGTGCCCATCCGGATCGGGCTCTGGTGGTCTGGCTGCCAGCACCGACAGCAGGGGCGCTGATGCACATCGGCTGGCGCTTGCTCGAACACTGGCTGGCGCCGGCGTTTTTCGACCAGTTGCGTACCCGTCAGCAACTCGGCTACTGGGTGGTTGCCCGTTATCATCCATTGTCCGGCTGGCCGGGCATACTGCTGTTGGTCCAGTCACCGAACCAGCCGCTGACCCTGATCGATGAGGCGGCAATAGCCTGTCTTGAACAGCAGCATCAGTATTTGCGGGAGTTGCCGTTCGAGCAGGTGCGCCAGGCTGCGGCTCGTCTGGCGGCAAGTATCCAGACCCGGCGGCAAACCGCCGAAGGTGCTTTCGACGCCAGCTGGCAGACGGCACTCTACCCACTGCAGTCGTCGCTGGACGAGCAGTTACTGACGCTGCGCACCCTTTCCGAGCGTGACTGGCAGCACCTGCTGCACAGTTTCTTCATCCAGGCCCGGCGTATCCGACTGGTTAGTGCCCAGCCAGGCTGATTCAAGAGCTGCTTAGTGCCTGGACCGCTACCAAGGTAGTGCTGGTAGCACATGCCAAAGCATTGATTGGTCGAGGCTTTTTGCCTGCCACCAAAGACCGGTGGATTCGCGCCCTTGGCAGAATGGGGTGGTTCCCGAGGCTTTCCGATAATCGGCCCGACGGCATTACAACGTCAGCCATGAATCCATCGGAGAGCACAATGAACAAGAAAAAGATTGCCAGCCCGCTGTTGACTGCACTGGCCGCAGCCATCATCAGCGCACCCGCATCCGCCGCCATCACCCTGTACGATCAGGATGGCACGACTTTCTCTGCGGACGGCTACATCAACGTTTTCTATGTCCATTCGGATGTCGACAGCGCCGATCCGGCCCGCGAGCGCAAGCAGTCGCGGGTGAAAATGGGCTTTCTGCCCAACTACATCGGTTTCAACATGGGCAAGGACATGGGCGATCTGCAACTGGGCGCACGCTCCTCGTTCTGGGTCACCATCAATGACAGCGAAACCAACGGCACCGCGACCGACATCGATGTGCGTCAGTTCTACGGCACCATCGGTGGCGACTGGGGTGAGTTCCTGGTAGGTAAGGACTTCGGTCTGTTCGCCCGTTCCAACATTTTCGTCGACGAGTTCCTGGCCGGCTACGGTCAGGTCAGCGACACCCTGGGGCTGGTTGATTTCGGTGGCGTGTCCTTTGGCAACATTGGCAGCGGTTATCCCTATCCGTTCCCGACTGCGCAGATCACCTACCGCTCGCCGGTCATGAATGGCTTCCGGGTGGCTGCCGGTATCATGGATCCGGTCGATACCACCGATGATTCGCTGGTGGGCAAGAACTATCAGGACCGTCCGCGTTTCGAGACCGAGATCACCTATCAGGCCCAACTGGGTGGTGTCGACCTGTTCACCTGGATCAACGGCCAGCGTCAGACTTCGAAGAACACCGACAGCAGCGTCGACTCTGTGACCTCCAAGGGCCTTGGTTACGGTGTCCAGGCCAAGATGGGCAACCTGTCGCTGACCGCCTCCGGTTTTGATGCCGAGGGTGTCAACCCGTTCTTCACCAACAACGCCGGCAAGGCGCAACTGCGCGAGATCGACAGCAAGGGTCACCTGCTGCAGGGTTCCTACAAGTTCGGCAAGAACCGTCTGGCGCTGTCTTACGGCAAGACCAAGGACGACGGCAACGGCATTGGCGTCAAGGCTGACTACAAGACCCGTGGTGTGGCGCTGTTCCACAGTGTCAACGACAACCTGACCCTGGTCGGCGAGTACAACCGCTTCGAGCTGGATGACCGCACCAACAGCCTGAAGTTGGAGAAAACCAGCACTGTGGCGCTGGGTGTCGCGCTGAGCTGGTAAAACCGGCAAGGCACTACCAACAACCGGGGCTTGCCCCGGTTGTTGCGTTTTGGGTCACGGCGGGTGGCCATTACTTCCAAGGTTTATTCACCCAGTACCGAAGTAGTATGTCGAGCCCGGTGGCCGCTCCCTACAATCAAACTAGACCCAACCCACCGTCATTGCGAGGCGCAAAGCGCCGTGGCAATCCATCGGGGTTGCTGCGAGTCCGGGCTGGATCGCCACAGGCCTGCGGCCCTCGCGATGACGGGGAAGGGGCGGGTGATGTGGTGCTGGTAGACAGATAGCAAAGGTGGGGAGGCGGATATGCCGCACAAGCTGGCCGATTGTTTCAAGACCGCGATGACCGACGCGGTAGAGCCGGAACAGGCGGCTCAGGACCTGGCCAGCCAGTTGCTGCACCCGCACCTGGGCTTCGTGTTGTTTTTCTGTTCGGCCGAGTACGACCTGGCGACCCTGGCGGATGCGCTGGAGCAGCATTTCGGCGGAGTGGCGTTGACCGGTTGCACCAGTGCCGGGGAAATTACCTCGCAGGGTTATGGGCGCGGCTGCATCAGTGCCATCGGCTTTGATCACCGGGCCTTTGCCGTCGACTGCACGCTGATCCGTGAGCTGGACAACTTCAGCCTGGTCGATGCCCAGCAGGCGGTCGAACGGATGCTCAGTCACTGCCGGCATACCGGCCTGGCGCCGATCAAGGACCATACCTTCGCCCTGACCCTGCTCGATGGCTTGTCCAGCCGCGAGGAAGTGGTGCTCTCGACCCTTAGCGCAGCGTTGGGCAGTATCCCGCATTTTGGCGGCTCGGCCGGCGACGATAATCACCTCAGCCATACCCATGTTTACCATCAGGGCCGCTTTCATACCGGCGCGGCGGTGGTGGTGATGTTCAATACCTGGCTCAATTTCGAGGTATTCACCACCCATCACCTGCAACCTCTGGCCGACAAGTTGGTGGTCACCGCCGCTGACAGCGAAACCCGCACCGTGCTGGAGCTTAATGCCGAGCCAGCCGCTGAGGAGTATGCCCGGTTGGTCGGGGTGCCGTTGAGCGAGCTGAGCCTCAGCCATTTTGCCCTCAATGTGCTGGCGGTGCGCATTCGTGATCAGTTCTATGTGCGCTCGATCCAGCGGGTCAACCCGGATGGCAGCCTGACTTTCTACTGCGCGGTGGATACCGGCATCGTGCTGACCGCCATGCAGCCGGGGCCGCTGCTGCCTGATTTGCGGCTGGAGATTGAGCGTTTGCGTCAGCAGTTGGGTGAACCGGTACTGATCATTGGCTGCGACTGTTTTCTGCGTCGGATGGAAAGTGAGCTACGCGGTGAAGCCGACAGCCTCGGTCGCTTTCTCGCCAACAACCGGGTGATTGGTTTCAACACCTATGGCGAGCAGTACAACGGCATGCACATCAATCAGACCTTCACCGGGGTGGCCTTTGCCTTACCACACTGAACAGGCGTTGCTGCCGAGCAGCGATGATGAGCTGCTGGCGCTGCGGGCCGAGGTCAACAAGTTGCGGCGGATTAACGCGGCGCTGATTGAGCGTGTCGAGTCCAGCTCCAGCCAGCGCACCGAGAGCTACGCGGCGTTCCAGCATTCGGTGGAACTGGCCGAGCAGGTTCGCGAGCGGACCCAGGCGCTCAACGAAACCATGGCCGAACTGCAGGCCAGCAACCGCCTGCTTAGCGAGGCCCGGGCCAGGGCCGAGACCGCCCATCATTACCTGATCGATGCAATCGAAAGCGTGTCCGATGCCTTCGTCCTGTTTGATCGGCATATGCGCATCGTGCTGTTCAACAGCCGGTTTGCTGCCTTTTGGCAAGGAACCCGGGCGCGGGTGGTGGAAGGCACTACTCTGAGCGAGGTCAAGCGCCTGGCGACTTCGACCGGGCTGGTGGTGGATATCGAGGCCGGGGCCGACGGCCATCTGCTTTATCAGTTGCGTGACCAGCGCTGGGTGCAGGTCAGCGAGCGGCCGACCCGTGAAGGCGGATTGGTGATCATGTACACCGACATCACCGACCTCAAGCATTCCGAGGCGGCGCGCCGCGAGAAGGCCTTGGCGCAGAAGACCCGGTTGTTGCAGCGCACGGTCGACAGCCTGTCGCAAGGTGTGGCGGTGGTCAACGACGAAGGCGCGCTGGAGTTATGGAACGGGCGTTTCCTGGAGCTGGCCGGACTGGCGCCGATCGAGGCCCATCGACCGTTTGCCGAGGTAATGGAAGACAGCGAGCTGGATCTGTTCACTCCCTACACCCTGTGTGAGGATGGTGAGCCATTGCTCAGCAGCGAGCAGCGCCTGAGCAATGGTCGGGTGCTGGAAGTGCGCACCCACCCGATGCCGACTGGCGGTTTCGTCAACACCTATACCGATATTACCGAGCATGACCTGTACGCCAATGCTTTGCTGGAAAGCGAGCGTTGGGTGCGACTGATCACCGATCATGTGCCGGCGATGATCGCCTATGTGAGTGACGACCTGACCTATCAGTTCACCAACAAGGTCTATGACGAGTGGTACGGCTGGCCGCGTGGCGACATTCACGGCCACAGCCTGCGCCGGGCTCACAGTGAAGAGCAGTTTGCCCGTCTGGAACCCTACATCGAGCGGGCCTTCAACGGCGAAAGCGTGACCTTCGAGTTCGCCGAACCGAACCTTGAGGAGCAGGAACGTTACCTGCTGCGCTCCTATGTGCCCAACCGCAATGCCGAAGGCGAGGTGATCGGCATTTTCGTGCTGATCCGCGATATCACTGATCGGCGGCGAACCGCCGAGGCACTGCATCAGGCCTATCAGCATCTGGAGCAGCGGGTGCGCGAGCGTACCCAGGAACTGACCGCGCTCAACGACCAGCTTCGTCAGGAAATCAGCGAGCGGGCTCAGGCCGAGTCGCGCCTGCGCGAGGCCAAGCGCGAGGCCGAGCAGGCCAACCTGTCGAAAACCAAGTTTCTTGCTGCTGTCAGCCATGACCTGCTGCAACCGCTCAACGCCGCCCGGCTGTTTACCGGAGCCTTGCTCGAACAGCCGGTACCCGATCATAGCGCTGGCCTGATCCGTCAGGTCAGTCATTCGCTCGAGGATGTGGAAAACCTGCTTGGCACCCTGGTCGATATTTCCAAACTGGATGCCGGGGTGATCAAGCCGGATATCTGCGATTTCACCCTGTCAGAGCTGCTCGACAACCTGGCCAACGAGTACCGTCAGGTGACGGCCAGCGAAGGGCTGACATTCAGCTTCGTTGGCAGCCAGGCGGTGGTGCGCAGCGACCCGCAGTTGCTGGCGCGGATTCTGCGCAACTTCTTGTCCAACGCCATCCGCTATACCCGCAGTGGTCGAATCCTGCTGGGCTGTCGTCGGCATGCCCATGGCCTGCGTATCGAGGTCTGGGATACCGGGCTGGGGATTCCCCAGGACAAGCTGCAGGAGATCTTTCAGGAGTTCAAACGGGTCAATCCGGCGGCGAATACCAAGGACCGGGGCCTGGGCCTGGGGCTGGCAATTGTCGACAAGATCGCCCGCATGCTGGGCCATCGCATTCGGGTACATTCGGTTGAGGGCAAGGGCTCGGTGTTCTCGGTCGATGTGCCCTTTGGCCGGCTGCGTCACGAGCCGGTCAGTGAACGGCCGGTGACCGCCATGATTGGTCAGCATCTGGAGCAGGCCAGAATCTGGGTGCTGGATAACGATGCTTCGATCTGTGCCGGCATGCGCACCCTGCTCGAAGGCTGGGGCTGCGAGGTGGTTACCGCGTTGTCTGAAGATGATCTGGCTGCGCAGGTCGATCAGTTCCACGCGCCGGCCGACCTGCTGATCGCTGACTATCACCTGGATAACGATGAGAACGGCGTCGATGTGGTTGCCCGTATCAACGCCCGGCGCGGCAAGCCGCTACCGGTGCTGCTGATCACCGCCAACTACAGCAACGAACTCAAACAGCAGGTGCGCGAACTCGGCCATGTGCTGATGCACAAGCCGGTCAAACCCATGAAGCTGAAAACCGCGATGAGCCATCTGCTGGCGCAACAGGGCTGATTGCAACCACGCTGCAGCAGCCTTCCACGCCGCCTTAGCGGCGCAGATAGGCGCTGAAATCCACGTCGCTGGCCGAGAGAATCGCCTGTACCCGGTTGTGGACATTGAGCTTGCGCAGAATCGCCGAGACGTGGGCCTTGACCGTGGTCTCGGCGATATCCAGGTGATAGGCGATCTGCTTGTTCGACTCGCCCTTGGCCATGCGCTCGAGGACCAGCAACTGCTTGCGGGTCAGGGCGTACAGCAATTCGGGGGAGATCGGAGTTTCTTCCGGACTGCGCCGGGTGATGGTGCGGTTGGCGCGAATGATATCCGAGGGCAGGTAGACATTGCCGCCGAGAATCTGTTCGATGGCTTCGGTCATCTGCGTACGTGGTGAGGATTTGGTGATGAAGCCGACCGCGCCGTAGGTGATCGCCTGCAGCACCACCTGCTTGTCTTCCTCGGCGGAGACAATCACCACCGGAATCGAAGGCGACTCGTTGCGCAGGGTGATGAGGCCGTTGAGCCCGTGCATGCCGGGCATGTTCAGATCGAGCAGGATCAGGTCCAGATCGTCCTGTTCCTTGGCGAGTTCAAGAGCACTGTCCAGGTCCGAGGTTTCCATGAGCTCTGTACCGGGAAAGCCTTCGCGAATCACATTGCAAATGGCTTCTCGGAACAGCGGGTGATCATCGGCGATGAGTATCTTGTACATGGCTGTTCCAACCTGTGGCTAGGGCAGCTTGCTCGAAGGCCGCTGCTTCTTGTGTATGTTTATGTATTACACCCCTGGGATGGTGATTTGCAAATGATACATTGGGACAAAAAATCGATACTAAAGTAGTAAATGCTTTAAGGGCACAGCGCAAAGCATGCCCGCCGCCTATTCCGACTTGCGCCGCAGCGCCGCATGCTGTGGGTTAAAGGTCAGTACCGCCAGGCTGGTGACCACCAGCAGCAGGCCCAGGCAGATGATCAGGGCCATGGCGTTGAAGCGCTCATAAAGGGCGAAGCGCACCAGTTCCACTGCATGGGTGAAGGGGTTGAAACTGCACAGCCAGTACAGCCATTCGCTGGCTTCGCGCATTTTCCACAGCGGGTAGAGCGCCGAAGACAGGAAGAACATCGGGAAGATCACGAAGTTCATTACTCCGGCGAAGTTCTCCAACTGACGTATCCCGTTTGACAGCAGCAGGCCCAGGGCGCTGAGCAACAAGGCTGCCAGCAGTAGCGCGGGCAGGGCGGTCAGCAGGCCGAAGAGCGGGGGCTGGATGTCGAACAGCCAGGCAATGCCGATAAAGGCATAGACCTGAATCAGCGAGATCAGCGAGGTGCCGAGCAGTTTGCCGACCAGCAGAAACGGCCGGGGCAGCGGGCTCATCAGCAGTACCCGCATGCTGCCCATTTCACGGTCGTAGACCATCGATAGTGAGCCCTGCATACCGTTGAACAGCAAAATCATGCAGCACAGCCCGGGCAGGATGTAAGTTTCGTAGGTGATGTAGGTGTCATAGGGGGCAATGATCGAGACACCCAGCGCCGCCCGAAATCCGGCGGCGAATACCAGCAGCCACAGCAGCGGCCGGACCAGCGCGCTGAGAAACCGTGAGCGCTGGAGAATGAAACGCAGCCATTCGCGTTGCAGAATACCGCCCAGGCAGGCCAGATAAGCGTGCAGGTTCATGCTGCCTCCGTTTGCCCGGTAAGCCGGGCGAAGGCATCAGCGAGGCTGGCAGCAGCACTGCTGTGTACCAGCTCGGCGGCGCTGTTTTCGGCCAGTATCCGGCCCTGGTGCAGCACCACAACCGGATCTTCGGCCTGAATCTCATCGAGCAGGTGGGTGGTCCAGACCACCGTCAGCCCGCGCTCGGCACACAGCAGGCGGATGTGCTGGTTGAGAGCCAGGCGGCTGGCCTGATCAAGGCCGACGCTGGGCTCATCGAGCAGCAGAATCTTTGGTTCATGCAGCAGCGACCTGGCGATCTCGACTCGGCGGCGATGGCCGCCATTGAGCTGGCGGACCTGTTCATGCTGGCGCTCGAGCAGACCCTGGCGCTGCAGCTCGCTTTCGATGCGTGGGGCGGCCTGGCGGCGTGACAGGCCGTGCAGCGCGGCATGGTAGGCGAGGTTCTGACGCACGCTCAGATCCAGATCCAGCGTGCTTTGCTGAAACACCACACCGAGCTGACGCAGGGCCTGGCGCGGTTGCCGGCGGATCGACAGCTCGCCGAGCAGGATGTCGCCCTGTTGCAGCCGGTACAGGCGGCTGAACAGGGCCATCAGCGTGCTCTTGCCGGCGCCGTTGGGGCCGAGCAGGGCGTTCAGCCGGCCGGACTGCACCGTGAAGCTGACGCCCTGAAGCGCCAGCCGCTGGCCATAGGCGAAGCTGACATCGCGTACGTCGAGTTGCATCAGGGGGTCACCACCACGCCCCAGGGATAGCGCCCGACCTTGATGCTCTTGATCGGCTTGAGACTGGCGACGTCGATCACAGTGACATCGCCGCTGACGCCGTTGGTGGTCAGCAGCAGGCTTTCATCGGTATTGAACGACATGTGCCAGACTCGCCGGCCGACCAGGATATAGTCGAGCACTTCATAGGTTTGGGCGTCGACCACGGCCACGTGGTTGGCCGGCCCCAGGGCGACGAAGGCGTACTTGCCGTCACTGGAGAGTTTCACCCCGACCGGCTGGACCCGATCCGGGTGAATGCCTTTGATCGCAAAGTTGATGGTGTGCTGGATCTGTTTGCTGTCGACATCGACCACATGCACGGTGCCGCCAATCTCAGCCGAGGCCCACAGGATCTTGCTGTCCTTGGTGAACTCGACGTGGCGCGGGCGCTGGTCGACCAGGGTGTTGTCGACCAGTTCGTTGGTGCTGGTGTCGATCCAGTGCAGCATGTTGCTGGTTTCGCTGGTATTGACCGCCCACTTGCCGTCGTAGCTGACTGCCATGCCCTCGGGTTCGACGCCGACGTCGATCTGGGCCAGCACTTCATTGGTTTTTACATCGATCACGGTCACCAGGGCATCGTCCTCATTGGAGATATACAGCCAACGGTCATTGGGGTGCAGGGCGAACTGCTCGGGGTCGGCGCCGGAGGGCAGTTCCTTGATGATCTGGCGGGTTTCCAGGTCAATCACCTGGACCCGGTCGGAGTCACTGGCGCAGATGTACAACAGCTTGTTGTCACTGGACAGCAGCACGCCGCGTGGGCGCATGCCGACGTCGATAGTGTCGACCACCTCCATCTTGGTCAGGTCGATCACCGAGACGGTGTTGTCCTTTTCATTGGTGACATAGGCAGTTTCGGCCAGGGCGTTGAGGCTGAAGCCGCCGAGCAGCAGAGCGCCGGTCAGTAGTCCGGTTTTGAGAAATGAGGTTTTCATGTTGGTTTTCCTGTTGTCGTTGTAGTTATCTGAAGGTGTCTGGCCTTGGCGGCCAGTAACCTTCAACGGCCCGCCAGCAGATCGCACTGGCTTTCCGGTTGATCGAAGCCAAGGGTGTCCAGGTCGGTCACCGGATGCAGGTAACCTTCCTGGGGCGAGTTGGTTACCAGCGCACGCGGATGGACCACCGGGATCGGCTGACGCAACTGGCCGTTCCAGGTGCGGTAGCTCAGGCGCCGGCCCTTGAAACCGTCCAGTGGCAAGCGGTCGGACAGGCTCAGGGCACGAATCTCGTCAACGTCGGCATGCTTCAGGGTGGTCACGGCGGCGCCGATGCTGCGCACCCCGAGCCAGGCGGCGAAGTCGAGGCTGTTCATCCAGCGTCCGGCCTGATCCTCGAAGCGTTTTTGCAATTGCGCGGCGCCGTAGGTTTCCACGGTCTTGTGCCAGCCAACCGGAGTCAGGCCCTGGGTGCCGGCTACCGGGCGCGGGTACCAGGTGTTGTAGGGGATGTATTCACCAAAATCGCCACGTTCGTCGGCGACGATCACCACGTCGTATTCGCGGGTCTGGGTGAACAGCGGTACTTCGGCCTGGGCGGCGCGGCGCAGGTCGGTATCGAAACTCCATTGTTTCTCGGCGACGATCCGGTGGCCGAAACGCTTGGCGCTGCGCTTGACCGCCTCGGCATAGGCCAGATCGTCCTCGGTACTGCCGCTGATCAGCAGCCAGCGGGTTTGCTTGCGTACCGCCAGAAACTGGGCCAGGGCATCGGTCAGCATCGCCCGGCTGGGCAGGGTGTGCAGCACGTTGGGCAGGCAGCTCTGGCTGCGCAGACCGTCATCGTAGCTGCCGGCATTGAACAGCAGGCTGTCGCTGAACTCGCCAGCCAGTTGCTGCAACGGGGCGGCCGGCAGGTTGGTGACGAACAGCCGTACACCTTCGGCGTGCAAGGCCCGGGCGGCGTCCAGGGTGGCATCCAGTTCACTGGCGCTGGCCACCTGCAACTGATAATTGTGCTTGAGAAAGCGCCCGGTGCTGTTGTTATCGACGATGGCCAGCTGCGCGCCTTGCAGACCGGCATCTTCAGGTTCCGGAATCACATTGGACATGATCGGGCCGGGATCAGGGGTCCAGGCCACATAGCCAATCGAGACTTCGAGGCTGGCGTGGGCCCGGGTGGCGATCAGAGTGGCGCTGAACAGCATCAGCAGGCCGATCAGAGTATGCAGGGCGAATGTGCGCATAGAGCCTCCTTCTTGTGATGGCTCCAGCATGGTGCTGCGCAAGTCGGGGGTAAATATGAAGAAAGTACCAACGCGCCAGTACCAAGGTACTATTTCGGTGACTTGTCCCATGTCCGAGCATGAACCTCGACAACATGAGAACAGGGCCATAACCATGAAAAACACCCCAATCTTCCTGTCTGCCGCGATTCTGAGCGCCGGCTTGCTGTTGGCCAACAGCGCCCTGGCTGCCGGTGATCTGACTCGCCGCCCGGTCACGCTGCCTGATCTGGTGCTGGGTAACGAAGAAAGTGACTTCGCCATGACGCACAAGGAATATGAGGTCGAAACCGGTCAGGCCTATCGGCTCAAGATCATCTCGTCCGGGCAGAAGGAATACGCCTTCCAGGCGCCGGATTTCTTCAAGGTCACGCACTTGCGCAAGGTTGAGGCCGGAGATGTCGAGATCAAGACCGCCTACCTGCACGAGCTGGAGTTCGAAAAGCCCGGACAGGCAGAAATCTTTTTCACCCCGTTGGTACCTGGGCGCTATGAATTCTATCTCAAGGGCCTGGAAAGTCGCGGGATGACTGGCCACTTCGTGGTCAAGTGAGATGCGTCTGTCGACTGCCGCGCGCCTGCAATTGTGGGTCTGCGCGGCTTTCGCGCTGGTGCTGGCAGTAACCCTGCTGGTACTGCTGCGTCAGGCTGAAAAGGATGTGGTGCGCGAACTGGAGAGCGGCCGGGCCCTGGCCCTGCATCTGTTCGACGGGCTGTCACGCAGTGCCGACCTGAGTACCCTGGAACCGTTCGAGAATATTCGCCACGTGCGTATTTCCCGTCCAGACCAGCCACTGGTGCTGACCAGCAGTGACGAGTTTCCTGACTGGCTGTTGCACTGGATGCGGCCCGCGATCGAACGTGGTTTCCCGCCCGTATACGTGACCTTTCCCGATGGTCAGCAATGGATGATCAGCCCAGACCCGCATGACGAGCTGGAGGAGGCCTGGGAGTCGGTCATTCAGTTGCTGGTAGTGTTTGCCATTGCCTTTGTTCTGTCGCTGCTGGTGATCCAGCTTGGTCTGCGCCGTGGCCTGCGGGCCTACAACGAACTGCTCAGCGGCTTGCAGCAGATCCGTACCGGCGATCTGGATGCCCGGCTGATGCCCAGCCAGCAGCCCGAGCTTAACCATCTGGCCGAGCGTTTCAATGGCATGGCTGCCGCCTTGCAGCGGGCCGAGGCCAGCAACCGGCAACTGACCCATGCGCTGATGAATCTGCAGGAGCGCGAGCGTACCGAGCTGGCGCATACCCTGCACGACGACTTGGGCCAGTACCTGACCGGTATCCGTGCCCAGGCCTTCATGCTGCGCGAGGCCGCCGACCGCCCCGAGCATGTGCGCGATCACGCTGGCCGCCTGTTGCAGGCCTGTGACGGCCTGCAACAGGGCTTTCGCCGGCTGGTTCGCGAGCTGCATCCGGTGGTACTTGAGCGGTTGGGGTTGGAACAGGCGCTGCGTCAGCTGACCGAGCAGTGGCAGCATCAGCAGGCCATCGACTGCCATCTGGAACTGGATGAGGATCTGCCGGAACTGCAACCGCAGGCCCGAACCCATCTGTACCGGCTGTTGCAGGAGGCGCTCAACAATGTTGCCCGGCATGCCCAGGCCGATCAGGTCTGGGTACGTTTGCAGCGCCGGGGCGACAGTCTGGTGGTCAGCGTGCAGGACAATGGCTGCGGGCTGTCGGCTGAGCCTGAGCCAGGATTGGGGTTGCGTTCGATGCAGGAGCGTGCCCGATGCCTGAATAGTCTGCTGCGGATCATTACCCGGCCCGGAGAGGGTCTGTTGCTCAACCTGAATATTCCTCTCAAGGGAGTACTCTGATGAACATTCTGTTGGTTGATGATCATGCCATTGTGCGCCAGGGTTACAGCAGCCTGTTGGCGATGATGCTGGGCCAGGCGCAGATTGAGGAAGCAACCAGTGGCGAGGACGCGCTGACGGCAGCCCAGCGGCAAGTGCCGGATCTGGTGATTCTGGATGTTGGCCTGCCGGGCATCAGCGGCATTGAAACCGCCCGCCGGTTGCTGCAACGCTGGCCGTCGCTGCGGATTCTGTTTTTCAGCATGCATGACGAGTTGCCGCTGGTGCGTCAGGCACTGGCGACCGGCGCTTTGGGATTCATCACCAAGAACGCGGCGCCGCAAGTGCTGCTGGAGGCGGTGCGCCGCTGTCTGGGCGGGCAGCGTTATATCGAACAGGAGCTGGCTACCCAACTGGCCTGTGCCGGCAGTGATGACCAGCTCGACCCACGCTTGCGGGAGATGACCCAGCGTGAGTTCGAGATTTTCGTCATGCTGGCCAAGGGCATGCCGCCCAAGCAGATCGCCGAACGGCTGTGCATCAGCGGTAAAACCGTGTCGAACAATCTCACCGTGCTGAAGCAGAAACTGGCGGTCAGCTCACTGACCGAACTGGTGCACCTGGCCATCGATGCCGGAGTGATTCGGGTGCAGGCGGCGGGGTAGTTGCTGCTGGTCGGGGAACACCCCCGGGAGGCGGGAGCATCTGCTCCCGCGCGGTCTCGTTGCACCGCCGACCTCGAGCAGATGCTCGAGGCTCCCAGGAAACGCAGTTCAGCCCACGCAGAACTCCGCCAGATCACGCGCCATCATCCCTGGGAAACGGGAGCATCTGCTCCCGCCAGCGGCGTTTGAGGTTTCCAGAGGCGTTGTGAAATAGCGCTATTCCGAGACCTGCACTCACTTACCCAACTGAGTCATCGGCAACTGCTTTTCCCAGTCGAACGGGCAGGCGGTGCAGCCGGTCATGTGCAGGTTCAGATAGGTGCCGTAATGCAGCCGGGCACCGGTCATGTCGGCATTCTCCAGATTGGCGTGATTCATTTTCGACTCCTGCAGGTTGGCATCGCGCAGATCGGCGCCGGCCAAATCGGTTTTCGGTAGCCAGGCCATCTCCAGATTGGCCGCGCGGAAGATCACCTTGTTCATGGTCGATGAGCTGAAGCGGGCGAACTCCAGGTTGGCGCCGGTGAAATCGGCATCGTTGAAGCGGGCGTTCTGGGCGGTAAGATTCCAGCCCTGCACGCCGACAAAGCTGGCATTGCTGGCGTTAACACCACGCATAGCGGTCTGCTGCAGGCTGGCGCGGTTGAGGTTGGCACCGCGCAAATCGGCACCGTCAAGTCGAGCCTGGTCGAGCCGGGCGTGACGCAGATCGGCATCACGCAGATCGGCATCAGTGAAATCAGCTTTGCGCAGATCCTGGTGGCGCAGATCGGCACCGCGCAGATCCTTGCCAGCGCATTGGGTACCGGGCATCAGCAGGCAGCCGTTGATGACTTCAGCATCAGCCTGATCGATATCGGCAAACTGGGCGCTGACCGGCAGGCTGCTCAGTGCCAGCAACATCAGTGGGTAGTTAAGGTTTGGCATGCTATGTCTCCTGTGACGACGCCCGGCGGGCCGGGCGCGTCATGTGGTGGTCAGCGTTTGGCGGTGGACTGGCTCCAGCCCGGCAGCTTGAAGACCCAGAACGAGCCACCCTGGGCGACCGGTTTGGTCAGCTCGGCCATATCGCCACCCCATAGCGGTACAGCGCCGCCATAACCGGTGGTCACGCCAATATACTGTTCACCGTCCATCTCCCAGGTGATCGGCGGCGAGATGATTCCGGTGCCGGTCTGGAATTGCCACAGCTCATTGCCGGTGCGGGCGTCGAAGGCCTTGAAATAGCCGTCGCTGGTGCCGGTGAAGACCAGATTGCCGGCGGTGGCCAGCACCCCGGCCCACAGTGGCAGCGGTTCCTTGTGCTCCCATTCGACCTTGCCGGTAGTGGGGTTCATTGCCCGCAGGATGCCAACGTGATCGTCATACAGGCGCTTGATCCGGAAGCCCATGCCCAGGTAGGCCGAGCCCTTGTTGTAGCTGACCTGCTCGGTCCAGTAGTCCTCTTTCCAGTGATTGGCTGGCACGTAGAACAGGCCGGTGTCCTGGCTGTAGGCCATGGGGTTCCAGTTCTTGCCACCCAGGAACGGCGGGGATACCTCGACTGCCTCACTGCGCTCCTGTCCGGGTAGCAGGCGGGGCGGGCGCTGGCCTTCGACTTCTACCGGGCGACCGCTTTCCAGGTCGATGTGGCTGGCCCAGGTAATGCCGTCGACGAACGGGAAGGCGTTGACCAGTTTGCCGTTGCTGCGATCGACCACGTAGAAGAACCCGTTGCGGTCGGCGTGGGCGGTGGCCTTGGTGGTCTTGCCCTTGGCGTCCTTGTAGTCGAACAGCACCAGCTCGTTGTTACCGGAGAAATCCCAGGCATCGTTGGGAGTGTGCTGATAAAACCACTTCACTTCACCGGTGGTCGGGTCAACACCGACCTGACCCGAAGTGTAGAGGCTGTCGTAGTCGGCCGGGTTGCCGTTTGGTGACGTTCTGGCCCAGCCGTTCCAGGGCGCGGGGTTGCCGGCGCCGACGATGATGGTGTTGGTTTCCGGGTCGAAACTGGCGCTCTGCCAGGGCGCGCCGCCACCGTGACTCCAGGCCTCGACCTTGCCGGTCGGTGAGTTGGGGTCGTCCGGCCAGCTCGGTGCTTTAATGTCGCCAGTCGGTGTGCTGTCCTTGCCGTTCAGCCGACCCATGTGGCCTTCAACGAAAGGCCGCATCCAGATTTCCTTGCCGGTGTCCGGATCGCGGGCAAACAGTTTGCCAACAATACCGAATTCATCGCCGGAGCTGCCATGGATCAGCAGGACCTTGCCGGTTTTCTTGTCTTTGACGATGGTCGGTGCGCCGGTCATGGTGTAGCCGGCGCGATGGTCGCCGAATTTCTCGCGCCAGACTACCCGACCGGTGTCCTTGTTCAGGGCTACGATGCCGGCATCAAGGGTGCCGAAGAACACCTTGTCGCCATAGATGGCGGCGCCGCGGTTGACCACGTCACAGCATGGGCGGATGTCATCGGGCAGGCGGTGTGCGTAACTCCACAGGCGTTTGCCGGTCCGGGCGTCAATGGCGAAGATGCGCGAATAGGAGCCGGTCACGTAGATCACGCCGTCATGAACCAGGGCCTGGGATTCCTGGCCGCGCTGTTTTTCATCGCCAAAGGAGAAGGACCAGGCCGGGGTGAGCTGAAACACGTTGTCGGCATTGACCTGCTTAAGCGGGCTCCAGCGCTGGGCGCTGTTGCCCAGACCGTACATCAGTACGTCGTGGGTGGTCAGGTGATCGTTGGCAATGTCGTCCCAAGTCACTGGCTTGGCCAGAACGGCGCCGCTGGCCAGGCCCAGGCTGGTAGCAAGAATCAGGCTTCTGACGGCGTGGGCGACAGGCCTGGGGTTGTGCTGGTTTTTTGTTGTCATGGCATCTTTCCTGTTGGTTGAGCGGTCAGCGAATGCTGTGCCTCGCCTTCATCTTCGGGAGCGCGGCTCAATCAAGAAACGGAAAAACACCCGGTCTACGCAGGAAAATAACACTGGACGGCCAACCACCGGGGGAGGCTGATTTATCTACTACCAAGGAACTAAACCCCGACCACCAAAGCAGGATTGGGCTACTACCCGGGGCTTCCTACCATGCTCACGACACTTGAAAAAATTCCGTGAACCACACGGCCGCGAGGTGAGCAGTATGAATCATTACAAGAACCTTCTGAAAGTTTCCGCCCTGGGGCTGTGTCTGGCAGCCGGTCAGGCCTTCGCTCATGGTGATGTGACTCCCCAGCCGGTGGATACCAAGGGCCTGGAGAAGCTGGGTGATGAGTGGCACGAAAGCAATCCCTACCGCCAGCCGCATCCGGATCATGACCTAGCGGTGCGGATCGGTGCTTCGGCCTACAACCAGAACTGCGCGGCCTGCCATGGTCTGGAGGGCATTTCCGGTGGTATGACTCCGGACCTGCGCTACCTTGAGGTCGGTGATTACGGCGACGAGTGGTACAAGGAGCGGGTAATCAACGGTGCTGTGCGCGATGGCCGGGTATATATGCCGAAAATGGCCGATATCCTCAGCCAGGAGGCCCTGTGGGCCATTCGGACCTGGCTGGAAACCGTTGCCGTGGAGCAATAAGTCATGAACCTGCGGCGATGCTGGTTGTGGCTGTGCCTGTTGGTGTGTCTGCCGGCACAGGCGCTGAACATTACCCATATCCGCGAATATGACGAGATCATCGAGTCGGGTGTGCTGCGGGTAGCCCTGTATCAGGACTTCCCGCCGTACAGCTTCATGGATGGTGATACCCCTCGCGGCGTCGATGTCGAGCTGGCTCAGGCGTTGGCCGATGGCCTTGGCACCCGGCTGGAGATCCAGTGGATGCTCGCTGACGAGAGCATCGATGGTGACTTTCGCAATCATTTGTGGCGTGGTCACTACCTGCGTCCCGGGCAAGTTGCCGACGTGATGCTGAGGGTGCCCAATGACAGGGCCTTCAGCAGCAAGCGTGATGACCTGGGGCATCCGGCGTTCGAGTTGGTGCACATGTTTGGCCCTTACCAGCGCGAGCGTTGGCAGGCTGCCTACGACCCGCGCAGGATCGATGAGGTCAAGAGCATCTCGGTGTTCCAGTACCATCCGATCGGGGTCGAGGAAGACACCGTGCCGTCGTTCTACCTGACCACCGTGATGAACGGTCAGCTCAGCAAGATGACTCGCCACTATCGCAGTGTTCGTGCGGCTTTCCAGGCCATGATTGATGGTGAAGTGCATGCGGTCATGGGGACTCAGGCCGAGATCGACTGGCTGTTGGCCCAGCACCCTGATGCTGGCATGCAACTGACCGAGAATGCCTATCCCAGCATGGGCAAGCAGGTCTGGGATCTGGGTATGGCGGTGCATGAAGCCAACCGCCAGCTGGCTTATGCGCTGGCAGATGTGGCCGAGGAAATGATTCTCGATGGCCGCATGGCGGAACTCTATGCGCGCCACGGCCTGCGCTATATGCGGCCCGGGTTGTACGAGGACATTTGAACCTATCGTTAGTGTGACTTGGGCTTTATTTGCCGCCGGCTTGCGTATTCACCTCCTCACGCAAGCCGGTTTTTTTTGCCTGCTATTCAGCCGCTCTGGCTGGTGGCTCCCAGCTCGGTACTGCTACCAAGTGATGAGATAAATCACCCCTGGGTTGAATTGTTGCCAAGCCCCTTGCGGCGAAGAATCACAGCCAGAAGCAGGAAAATTTCCCGTTTCGCCGCTGACATGAACAACACACAACAATCACTCAGAGGTAGCAGCAATGACACAACGTGTACGCTCGCCCTTCATCCTCACCGCCTTGGTGAGTGCCATGACTTTCTCTGGCATGGCCGCCGCCAACGTGACCGATGAAGACATCCTGACGGATGCCACTACCACCCACCAGATCGTCACCAATGGCATGGGCCTGCAGGGCCAGCGTTACAGCCCGCTGACCGCGCTCAACGCCAACAACGTTGACCAACTGCAACCGGTCTGGGCGTTTTCTCTGGGTGGTGAAAAACAACGCGGCCAGCAAGCCCAGCCGATGATCAAGGACGGGGTGATGTATATCACTGGTTCCTATTCGCGGGTATTTGCCGTGGACGCCAAGACCGGCCGCAAGTTGTGGCAATACGACCACCGCCTGCCCGATGGCATCATGCCTTGCTGTGACGTGATCAACCGCGGTGTTGCCCTGTACGGTGACCTGGTGATCTTCGGTACTCTGGATGCGCGTCTGGTTGCCCTGAACAAGGACACTGGCCGGGTGGTCTGGCGCAAGACCGTGGAAGACTACAAGGCCGGTTACTCGATTACCGCCGCACCACTGATCATCAACGGCAAGCTGATCACCGGGGTATCCGGTGGCGAGTTCGGGGTAGTCGGCAAGATCGAGGCCTATGATCCGACCAACGGCGAACTGCTGTGGACCCGTCCGACCGTGGAAGGTCACATGGGTTATGTCTACAAGGACGGCAAGGCGGTTGAAGCTGGTATCTCCGGCGGTCAGGCCAACAAGACCTGGCCGGGCGACCTGTGGAAGACCGGCGGCTCGGCACCCTGGCTGGGCGGCTATTACGATCCGGAAACTAACCTTTTGCTGTTCGGTACTGGTAACCCGGCTCCCTGGAACTCGCACATGCGCCGCGGTGACAACCTGTACTCCGCCTCGCGTCTGGCACTCGACCCGGATACCGGTGAGATCAAGTGGCACTTCCAGACCACCCCGAACGACGGCTGGGATTATGACGGTGTCAACGAGCTGATTTCGTTCAACTACCGCGATGGTCGCAAGGAAGTGAAAGCCGCTGCCACCGCCGACCGTAACGGGTTCTTCTACGTCCTGGATCGTACTAACGGCAAGTTCATTCGCGGCTTCCCGTTCGTTGACAAGATCACCTGGGCCAAGGGGTTGGATCGCAATGGCCGGCCGGTGTTCGATGACAGCAACCGTCCAGGTGCGCCGACTGCCGAGGGCGAAGCCGGCCGGACTGTATTCAGCGCGCCAGCGTTCCTGGGTGGCAAGAACTGGATGCCGATGTCCTACAGCCAGCAGACCGGGCTGTTCTATGTGCCTTCCAACGAGTGGGGCATGGACATCTGGAACGAAGGCACCGCTTACAAGAAAGGCGCCGCCTATCTGGGTGCGGGCTTTACCATCAAGCCGCTGCATGACGACTACATCGGTGTCCTGCGTGCCATCGACCCGGTTCAGGGCAAGGAAATCTGGCGCGTGAAGAACCCGGCACCGCTGTGGGGTGGGGTACTGAGCACAGCCGGCAACCTGGTATTTACCGGTAACCCGGAAGGCTACCTGATGGCGTTCAACGCCCAGAACGGCGAGAAACTCTGGGAGTTCAACACCGGTTCCGGAGTTATCGGCTCGCCGGTGACCTGGGAAATGGACGGCGAACAGTATGTATCTGTCCTGTCCGGCTGGGGTGGCGCGGTACCGCTGTGGGGTGGCCAGGTGGCCGAGCGGGTGAAGGACTTCAACCAGGGCGGCATGCTCTGGACCTTCAAACTGCCGAAATCGGCGGCCGTGGCCCAGCGTTGATCTGAAGTAAAACTGCTCCTGTTGTTTTTGGGGCCGGCTTGCCGGCCCCTTTTTTGTGTCTGGCCAAAAGGCTTATTGGCCGTTATCACTGACTGTGTTCGATGATGACGCAACGCCCAAGGGCCGCTAGGCTGGATGCAAACAACAATGACAATGGGAGTTGTCCATGCGTCTTCGTCCTCTGGCTCTGTGTGTGTTGCTGTCCAGTTTTTCCACTCCGCTTCTGGCCCAATCGCCAGCCTTGCCCAGTCCCGATAGCGTGCGTCTGGACCGCCTGCAACTGATGCAGGGCTTCCCGCCACCGGCTGAGCGTCAGGTTACCGCGGCCAATTTTCTGTCTCAGTACCCGAATGTTCGTTGGGCCTTCCACCATATGCGCGAGCTGTTGCCCAGTCGCAATATTGCCCGCGGTGCAGGGCCGGTATCCGAGCTGCCAGTTGGTGAGGACTGGCGTGAGCGGATCGAGGCGCTGCGTTTTACCGGACCCGATGGCAATGAACTGAGCTTTATCGAATACCTGACCGACAGCTACGCCGATTCGACCCTGGTCATGAAGGACGGCAAGGTTATTTACGAGACCTATCACCAGGGCCAGACCGCCCATCTGCCGCACCAGCTGTGGTCGGTGACCAAGTCCTTTACCGGCCTGATTGCCAGCATGTTGATCGAGGAAGGTCTGATCAAGGCAGATGCGCAGGTGACCGATTATCTGCCGGAACTGGAAGGCAGCGGCTGGCAGGGCGCGACCGTGCAGCAGGTGCTGAACATGACCGCTGACATCGATTACAGCGAAATTTACGGTGATGAGCGCTCCGATGTGCTGCAGTACGCCGTGGCTGCCGGCATGGTTCCAGCTCCGGCCGATTATCAGGGGGCCCGTGAACTGTACAGTTACCTGCCCACGATCGGCGCCGCCGGTGAGCATGGCCAGGGCTTTATCTACCGCACTGTGCACACCGAAGTGCTGGGCTGGCTGGTACGGCGGGCTAGTGGTCAGCGCCTGTCCGATCTGATCAGCGAGCGGATCTGGCAACCACTGGGGGCCGAACAGGACGCCTACATGCTGCTGGATCGGCATGGGACCGGCTGGGCCGGGGCCGGGATGAATGCCACGCTGCGCGATCTGGCCCGCTTCGGCGAAATGATGCGCAACGAGGGGCGCTTCAACGGTCGGCAGATCGTCAGTAGCAGTGTGGTGCGCAGCATTCTTGAAGGTGCCGATCGTGAAGCCTTCAAGGCCTCGGGTCGGGACTTCCAGCCGGGTTATTCCTATCGCAACCAGTGGTGGATCAGCCACAACGCCGATGGCGGCTATGAAGCGCTGGGGGTGCATGGGCAGATGATTCACGTCAATCCGACGGTGGGCCTGGTAGTGGTGCGCCTGTCATCCCACCCGATAGCCAGCAGCGGCTACACCTTCCCGACTACTCGTCCGGCGATGATGGCGTTGGCGGATTTGTTGCGCTGAGGCGCTGTCGTGCCCGCGCAGCAGAGATTGGACCTACTCCAGTTCGTCCAGCATCTCGCGTGGGACGTCGCGGCGGTGAGCCAGGCTGGTATCGCCGGTGTCGGGGTGGAATACGATCAACACCTCACGCCGTTCCAGCATGGTTCGCAGACGGGCGACGCGCTGTTCCAGCGTGTCGTCATAGCCGTTGTCGGTGCCGTCGCGGGTGACGAAATCCTCCAGCAGACGCTGCAGGGTATCGGCTTCGAGCATTTGATAGGGAATCAGCATGGTCTACTTCTCGGATGATGCCATGGTCGGTTGAGTCATAGATGATACACTGCCGGGCCAGTTATTCAGGTATGCCCTAAGCCCGCTTTGTCATGATCACCGATCCGTTTTTCTATCTCTGTGCCGTTCCCGCCGTCCTGCTATACGGTCTTGCCAAAGGTGGGTTTGGCGGCAATATCTCGATTCTGTCGGTACCGCTGATGGCCCTGGTGGTCTCGCCGCAGGTGGCAGCGGCCATTCTGCTGCCGATTCTCTGTGCCATGGACCTGATGGCTCTGCGCACCTTTCGTGGCCGCTGGGATGCGGTCAATCTGCGGATCATCATTCCGGCATCGCTGGTTGGTGTGGTGATTGGCGCGCTGACGTTCCGGATGCTCAATGATGCGCACATCCAGATCATCATTGGCGTCATCGCACTGGCCTTCACCCTCAATATCTGGTTGCGCCGCGGCGAGCCGCCCAAGCGTGGACCGAGCAGGGCCCGTGGCGGTTTCTGGGGTGCAGTAGCCGGCTTCACCAGTTTCGGGATTCATGCCGGTGGGCCGCCGATCAATGTTTATCTGCTACCACAGAAACTGGAAAAGACCATTCTGATGGGCACCATCGCGGTGTTCTTCGCCATCACCAACCTGGCCAAGGTGCCGGCCTATATCTATCTTGGCCAGTTCAATACCGCCAACCTGCTGACTGCACTGGTACTGCTGCCGTTGGCGCCGATCGGAGTGCGACTGGGCTTCTGGCTGCTGCAACGCAGCAATGAAAAGCTGATCTATCAGTTGTGCTACATCTTCCTGTTCCTGACCGGCGGCAAGCTGTTGTATGAGGGCGTGACGGCTCTGGTTTAATACCTCAAGCCTGACCCGCACGGCCTCGTCCGCGAATCAGTTCGCGCAGCAGAAACCGGCTTGGGTGTACTGCTTCGGCCAGGTCGCGGGGCAGAGGTAGGGGTTCATCACAGATCCAGGCCGCCACCAGCTCACCACTCAAGGGCGCGCTGATCAGCCCGCGTGAACCATGCGCTGCGTTGACATGCAGCCCGGCCAGCCAGGGCGCGTCTGTTGTTGGCTGGCGTGAGGCGTCTTTGGCCAGCTCGGCATAGCGTTCACGGAAAACTTCGGCATCCACCAACGGACCAATGACCGGCAGATAGTCCGGAGTCGTGCAGCGCAGCGCGGCCCGCGCCGGCAGGCTGGCGGGGTCGAGTTGTTCGGTCTGGAGGCTGGTCGCCAGGGCCGGGGAAAGCTGCTGCAGCAGCTCCAGATTGCTTTCGGTCTCCTCCTGGCTGGGCTCGGTGTCCAGCCGGTCGAAACGGAAACTGGCACCTACGTGATGCTCGCCCAGCCGGGCCGGTGAGACGTAGCCTTCGGCGCAGAGCACGGTGCGCAATGCCTGGCTTGCGGTTGTGGCTGGCAGATGAGTGACTTGCCCACGAATGGCCTTGAGTGGCAGGTGCGCACTGGGTGCCAGACGCAGGCTGTCGGCAGCGCCGCAGATCACGACCTGAGGCGCAATGGCCAGTATCTTCCCTTCATGGTCAAGCGCCTGCCAGCCGTGTTCGCTGGCGGCAAGGCTCAGCGCCTGATGGTGGGCCAGCAACTGAATGTTTGGATGCTGTAACAGCGCCTGACACAGGCTCGGCGGATTGACCCAGCCGCCGCCTTCGAACCACAGCCCGCCACTGGGCGTTGCTACCCCGGCCAGTTGGCTGGCCTGGGCCTGGTCGACCAGTCTGAGCAGTGTATCGGGCCAGCCCAGATCGGCCAGCGCCTGCTGGCGCTGGGCTTCCTTGTCACTGGTTGGCAATTGCAGAACACCGCAGGACTGCCACTGCCGGCCGTCCTGTTCAAGCAGTTCATGCAGTACCCGCAGGGCGTAGGCGTAGCTGCTCAGGACAAACCGTGACAGCGGTGTTTGATGCGCCGACAGCTTGCAATAGAGAATCCCCTGAGGGTTGCCCGAGGCCTCCTGTGCCGGCTCGGCATGGCGCTCCAGCACAGTGACCTGCCAGCCGCGCCGGGCCAGGGCAAACGCCGTGGCACAGCCAGCCAGGCCCGCGCCGATCACCAGCGCCTGGCGCTGAGGCAGGCTGGGTGCAGCCGGGCGGGCATACCAGGGGGCTTGCCAGGCCGCGCTCGCTGAGCCAGCAAACTTGCCCGCGAGCATTTCTCGCTTGCGGCCATAGCCTTTGACCTTGCGCATGACAAAACCGGCGTCCTGCAAACCACGGCGCACGGCGCCGACGCTGGTGAAGGTTGCCAGTGTCGCTTCCGGGCCCGACAGCCGGGCCATTTGGGCGTAGAGCGCTGGCTGCCACATGTCCGGATTCTTGGCCGGGGCGAAGCCGTCGAGGAACCAGGCGTCAACGCTGGCGTCGAGCAGCGGCAGGCTGTCCAGCAGGTCGCCGATCAGCAGGGTCAGGGTGACCCGTCCTTGATCAAGCTGAAACTGGTGCCAGCCGGGTGTCAGGTCGCTGTACTGAGCCAGCAACTGCTCTGACCAGAGCGCCAGCTCCGGCCACAGTACAGCGGCGCGCTGCATATCCGCTGCGCTCAGGGGGTATTTTTCGGTACTGACAAAATGCAGGTGGGTATCTGGCGGGGCGCACTGATCCCATAGCTGCCAGGCACAGAGAAAATTGAGGCCAGTACCAAAACCGGTCTCGGCAATGCAGAAGCGCTCGCCAGCCCTGAGCTTCTCCCAGCGTTCGGCCAGTTGGTTGTTGGCCAGAAACACATGCCGGGTTTCTTCCAGGCCTGATTCGCGCGAGAAATACACGTCGTCGAACTGGCTGGAATAGGGCTGGCCATCATCAGACCAGACCAGATCGGCAAAAGGCTTTGAAATGTTCACGGTTACTCCAGCACAGGGGAGCCTCTGAAAAACTACCTGCGTTGGCAATACTGCGTTAAAAACGGCCTCAAAATGCTCATTTACAGCGCGTAAACTGCGCTTTTTCGGCCGTTTTTGCCTTGTCTTGCCTACCTCGCCTACGTTTTTCAGAGGCTCCCTGAAAAAAGCGCCATTTTAACCGTGAACCTCAACAGCGTCTTTCAATGGATATTTGGCAGGATCAACAGCAGTCCGGTTGCCAGAAAAATCAGCGTAATGGTGGGCAATTTGCCCTTGATAAGTTGTTTCATAGTGGGTGCCTTCTTATTTTTAGCAGTGACCTTGTGGGTTCCTTGCCACGTTCCGTCATTGGTGTGATGGAACGATTCGTCGTCGATGACCTTGTACGCTGCTCGTATACGGCTGGTCACAGATTCGGACCATAGTTTTCGCGGTCCGTTCACTGATGTTAGCCCCGTTGTGGGCTGGTAATTAGACAATTTGGCTACAACAGATTTCAGACTAGTTGCCATGCACTATGAGCAGTGGCCGCAGGTGGAGAAACTGTGATGTGGGTCACGTTGTGCGCCCGGTATTTGGCTGGAATGCCATCTTGCCGCCCTCAATCCGCCAGCTGTTCGGTGCGCGCCGCCATGATCAGGTCGTTGCGGTGCAGGCCGCCGAGGAAGTGGGTCCACCAGCTTACCGTCACCTTGCCCCACTCGGTCAGTAGTGCCGGGTGGTGGCCGGTTTGTTCGGCCAGCTCGCCGATCCGGTTGGTCAACGCCAGCGCCTGGGCGAAATCCTTGAGCTTGTAGGTTTTTTCGATTCTGGGAATGCCATCTACCTGACGCAGGGTCCAGCCGGGCAGTCGTTCGAGCAGTTCATCGATCTGCTCCTGAGTGAGCAGCACGGCAGCGGCATCACTCATGTTCAGGGGTTCGTCAGCCAGCGCGAGCATGGTTGTTTACCTCATACAAAGTCATTTCTCAGAGCATAGGTCATTCTGGTGTTGCGTGTGATTGCCCCAAAATGGTGCGATCAGTGGTCGCAGCCGTTATCATGGTCGCTTTTTTGGGGGCGTGCATGGGGCGTACAGGTTTTCGCTGGCTGCTGAGCGGGATCGGCTGGACTCCCGACAGTACCAGCTACCAGGAAAAACTGATCTCCGCTGTTGGTGCCACCCTGGCATTGCTGCTGGTCTACTGGATCACCCATCAGGCACTGGGCGGTGATACCGCACTGTGGGTGACCGGTTCGATGGGGGCGACCACGGTGCTGGTTTTCGCCATGCCGCACGGCATGTTGTCGCAGCCCTGGTCGGTGGTGGGTGGTCATCTGGTTTCTGCCGCGGTAGGTGTAGCCTGTGCCACCTGGCTGCCGTTGGGAGCCTGGGTTGCGGCGCTGGCGGTTGGTGCCAGTATTTTCCTGATGATGGTTTTACGTTGCCTGCATCCACCGGGTGGGGCAACGGCGATGATTGCGGTCCTGGGTGGTCCGGCTATTCAGCAGGCCGGTTTCGGTTTTCTGCTCTACCCGATTCTTCTCGATGCGCTGGTAATCGTGGCAGCCGCGCTGCTGTTCAATAATCTGTTTCACTGGCGTCGCTATCCGCTGGCACTGGCTCGTTATCAGGTGCAGCGCACACCGGGGATTGCTCCGGAGGACTTTCACTATGCCCTGCGGCAGATGAACGCTTATGTCGATATCGAGTTCGATGACCTGCTGCATCTGGTCGAGCTGGCCAATGAACATGCCAAAAGCCACGGGGTGAGTGAGGCCGATCTGGTCGAGTCAGGCTGCTACAGCAATGGCCTGCCGGGCAGCAACTGGGCGGTGCGTCAGATACTGTTCATTCTGCCACGCCGGCCCGGTCGCAGTGGCCGGGTACGCTATCGGGTGGTGGCCGGCAATGGGCTGGGAGCCGAGGGTATTTGCCGGTTGTCCGAGTTTGCTCTTTGGGCGCGCTATCGGGTTGAGCGCGCCGACGATGGCTGGCATCGGATCAAGGGGGGAGATCCGGCCGATCACGGGCGCTCCTGAGGCTCAGGAGCGCAGCTGCGGCAAGTCGCGAAACAGCTCCAGCGCCTCGGGGTTGGCTAGTGCCTCGGTGTTTTTCACCGCCCGGCCATGGACTACGTTGCGTACCGCCAGCTCGACAATCTTGCCGCTCAGGGTGCGTGGAATGTCGGCCACCGCCACGATGCGCGCCGGTACATGGCGCGGCGTGGTGTGGCGGCGGATCTGCTGGCGGATGCGCTCGCGCAATGGTTCATCCAGCGTCAGGCCGTCACGCAGGCGCACGAACAGCACCACCCGGACATCGCCCTGCCAGTCCTGACCGATGGCCAGGGATTCCAGCACTTCGTCGATCTTTTCCACCTGGCGATAGATTTCCGCCGTACCGATGCGCACGCCGCCGGGATTGAGCACGGCATCCGAGCGGCCATGAATCACCAGCCCGCCATGTTCGGTCACCTCGGCATAATCGCCATGGGCCCAGACGCCCGGGAAGCGCTCGAAGTAGGCAGCGCGGAATTTACTGCCGTCAGCATCGTTCCAGAATCCCACCGGCATGGAGGGGAAATGCCGGGTACAGACCAGTTCACCCTTACCCTGGCTCAGCGGCTGACCGTCATCGTCCCAGACCTCGACTGCCATGCCCAGGCCCTTGCATTGCAGCTCACCGCGCCACACCGGCAGGGTAGGGTTGCCCAGGGCGAAGCAGGAAACAATGTCAGTGCCACCGGAAATCGAGGCCAGACACAGGTCGGTCTTGAACTCGCGGTAGACATAATCGAAGCCCTCGTGGGCCAGCGGTGAACCGGTCGAGAGGACTGTCCTGAGCCGCTCCAGACGATGACTCTGGCCGGGACGTACACCGGCCTTCTCCAGTGCCGCCAGGTACTTGGCGCTGGTGCCGAATACGCTGATGTCCTCAGCGTCGATCAGGTCGATCAGCCGCTCGGCTCCGGGGTGAAAGGGCGAGCCATCGAACAGCACCAGGGTGGCGCCAAGCGCCAATCCTGAAACCAGCCAGTTCCACATCATCCAGCCGCAGGTGGAGAAGTAAAACAGGGTGTCCTCGGCGCCCAGATCGGTATGCAGACCGAGTTCCTTGAGATGTTGCAGCAAGGTGCCGCCCACACCATGCACGATGCATTTGGGTACTCCGGTGGTGCCGCTGGAGTAAAGAATGTATAGCGGCTGCTCGAACGCTACCGGAGTGAAGTCAGGCTCACCACCGGGCTGGTAGAAGTCCTGCCACAGGCTGACGGCGGCGCGGGTGTGGAACTCGTCAGCACGGGTCTGTGCGCGGGCGTAGGGCACGACCAGCAACTGCTGCAAATCCGGCAACTGGGCGAGGATTTCGTTGAGCTTGGCGCTGACATCCTGGGTCTTGCCGGCGTAACGGTAGCCGGCACAGGCAATCAGGACCTTGGGCCGGATCTGGCCGAAACGGTCAATCACGCCCTGGGTGCCGAAGTCCGGCGAGCAGGATGACCAGGTGGCGCCGAGACTGGCCGTGGCGAGCATGCCGACCACGGTTTGCCAGGTATTGGGCATGAACGCCGCCACCCGGTCGCCGACCCCGACGCCGATGGCCTTGAGCCGCTGTTGCAGTCCGGCAACTTCGGCGGCCAGACCGGCGTAGCTGAGCACCTCGCGGCTGCCGTCTTCAGCCACTGCCACCAGCGCCGGATGCTGGTCGCGGCGGCGCAGCAGATGCTCGGCAAAGTTCAGGGTGGCGCCAGGGAACCAGCGTGCATCGGGCATCAATGGGCCTTCGTCGAGGACCTGCTCAGCTGGCTGGTGGAAATGCACGGCGAAGAAATCGGCGATCGCCTGCCAGAACGCGGCCCGTGACTCGATGCTCCAGGTGTGCAGGGCCGGGTAATCGCTCAGTTGCAGATTGTGGCGCTGGTTGACGAAGTGGCGAAACGCAGTCATCCGGCTGGCCGCAACCCGTTCGCTGCTAGGGGTCCATAGTGGCGCGTTCAAGGCGATCTCCTAAGCAGGTTCCTCAGGCTTTGGCCAGCCAGGCGCGGGCTACCCGTGAGCCGTTGGGTTTGTCCAACACCGTGCAGATCCGCTGGCCGGCGGCAATCAGTCGTTCCAGGTCGATGCCGGTGTCGATACCCAGGCCATTGAGCAGGTAGAGCACATCCTCAGTGGCGACATTGCCGGTGGCGCCCTTGGCGTAGGGGCAGCCGCCCAGCCCGGCGACCGAGCTGTCGAACACGCTGATGCCTTCGAGCAGGCTGGCGTAAATGTTCGCCAGGGCCTGACCGTAGGTGTCGTGGAAGTGTCCGGCCAACTGTTCGCGGGGAATGTCACGGGCCGCTATCTCGAACAGCCGGCGAGTAGCGCCGGCGGTGCCCACGCCAATGGTGTCGCCGAGCGAAACTTCATAGCAGCCCATGGCGATCAGCTCGCGGGCGATGCTGCTGACCTGCTCGGGGGCGACCTCGCCGTCGTAAGGGCAGCCGAGTACGCAGGAGATATAACCGCGTACGCGGATGTCATGGGCCTGGGCCGCGGCCATAACCGGGGCAAAGCGCTCCAGGCTTTCGCTGATCGAGCAGTTGATGTTTTTCTGCGAAAACGCCTCGGAGGCGGCCGCGAACACCGCGACCTCTTTGATCCCGGCAGCCAGCGCCGCCTCGAAACCTTTCAGGTTCGGGGTCAGAGCACTGTAGTTGACGCCGGGGCGCTGCGTGATGGCGGCGAACACTTCGGCCGAGCCGGCCATTTGCGGTACCCACTTGGGCGAGACGAAGCTGCCCACTTCAATACTGGAAAGACCGGCGGCGCTCAGGTCATCGACCAGCCGGACTTTGTCGGCCACGCTGATCGGCTGCTGTTCGTTCTGCAGCCCGTCACGCGGGCCGACTTCGACCAGGCGGACGTGCTGGGGTAGGGACTGGGTCATGGGGTTCCTGATAGTTGTATGCTCATAGTCCTAGTGTTTCGCATAAGCGGCGCACAGGGAAGGGGCACAGCACAACCGCACCCTGGATTGCCGCACCGCTACGCGGCTCGCAATGACGGTATGGGGTGGAGGGTAGAGCACGGTGTATTGGCTCCACTGCGTCATTGCGAGGGCCACAGGCCCGTGGCAATCCAGAAAGCGCTGGGCACTCAGTCATCCCCAAGCTCCACCAAAGGCTCCCCCTCACTCACCAACTGCCCCTCGGCGCAATATATTGCCTGCACGGTACCGGCTTGCGGGGCCCGGATGCTGTGTTCCATTTTCATCGCTTCGAGAATCACCAGCGTGGCCCCGGCCTTGACCTGATCGCCCGGGTTGACCAGTAGTTTGACGATGCTGCCGTTCATTGGCGCACTCAGGTCTCCGGGATGCTGATGCCGTTCGGCGGCTGCCAACGTGTCGACCTCGGCAAGCTGGTACAGCTCTCCGTGCCAATCCAGATAGAGGTGCCGGTCCTGGCGTAGCGCACGATAACGTTGGCCGTCGTCAGCGATCAGCCAGTTGCCCTCCAGCCGGCTGTGCAACCCTGGCATCACCCGGCGCTGCTGATTGCGGCACTGCAGATACAGGGCTTGGGTGCAGGGCAGGCCGGCGCGCCAGCCGCGCCGGGCGGACCAGGGTGAGTAGGGATCATCCGCTCGGATCTCGGCGGGCAGGGTCAGCAACCAGGCGTCGGCGGCCAGCGCCCAGAAGCTGTCTGGCAAGTCCGTGGCGGCTGGCAGCAGTTCGGCCTGATGGCGTGGAATGAAATCAGTGTCCAGCTCACTGGCAGCGAAGGCTGGATGCGCGAGCACCCGACGCAGAAAGGCCAGGTTGGTGCTGACACCGCCAACCAGAGTTTCATCGAGCATGGCCAGCAACCGGCGGCGGGCCTGTTCGCGGCCTTCGCCCCAGGCAATCAGCTTGCCCAGCATTGGGTCGTACCAGGGCGAGATACTGTCGCCTTCGCTCACGCCGCTATCAATACGCCGGCCCGGGCCGGGGGGCGCTTCACGGTAAAGCTCCAGGGTACCGGTAGACGGCAGAAACTCGTTGGCCGGATCTTCGGCGTACAGGCGCACTTCGATGGCATGACCGTTCAGCGGCACCTGCTCCTGGCTCAGGGGCAGGGGTTCGCCGCTGGCGATGCGCAGTTGCCAGTCAACCAGATCCAGACCGGTAATGGCCTCGGTGACCGGGTGTTCCACCTGCAACCGGGTGTTCATCTCCATGAAGAAAAAATCGCCGCGCTGATCCAGCAGAAACTCGACGGTGCCAGCCCCGACATAACCAATGGCCTGGGCCGCGCGTACTGCCGCCTGACCCATGGCCTGGCGCTGCTCGGGGCTGAGGCCGGGAGCCGGGGCTTCTTCCACCACTTTCTGGTGACGGCGCTGGATTGAGCAGTCGCGCTCGTTGAGATACAGGCAGTGGCCATGCTGGTCGGCGAATACCTGAATTTCCACATGCCGCGGCTTGAGCAGGTATTTTTCCACCAGCATGCGGGCATCGCCAAAGGCCGCCTGGGCTTCGCGCTGGGCTGAGGCCAGGGCCTGCTCCAGGTCGGCTTCGCGTTCGACTACCTTCATGCCTTTGCCACCACCCCCGGCGGCGGCCTTGAGCAGTACCGGGTAACCGATGTGGGCGGCTTCGGCGCGAAATCGCTGCAGGCTCTGCTCGTCGCCGTGATAACCGGGCACCAGTGGCACTCCGGCCTCTGCCATCAGGGCCTTGGCCGCCGATTTGCTGCCCATGGCTTCAATTGCGCTGGCTGGCGGGCCGATGAAAATCAATCCGGCCTGTTCGCAGGCGCGGGCGAAACCGGCGTTTTCCGAGACAAAGCCATAGCCAGGATGGATGGCTTCAGCCCCACTGGCCCGGGCCGCCTCGATCAGGGCTGCGCTGCGCAGGTAGCTGTCGGCGGGCTTGGCTCCGCCCAGACTGATGGCGCGGTCGGCCTCACGGACATGGCGGGCATCGCGGTCGCTGTCGCTGTGGACGGCTACCGTGGTGATGCCCAGCGCCCGGGCGGTGCGGATGATCCGGCAGGCGATCTCGCCACGGTTGGCGATCAGCAGGGTTTGGATCATGGGGACTCCTTGACCAACGATACCGTCGGGATGAGCAAGCCATTGGGGGAAGAGGCCGTGGTGCTGGGGTAGGAGCGCTCCGCGAGCGCGAATGACGGCGTTGAGGGGGCTGGCGGAGTCTGTTCGCGGCCGCAGGCCGCTCCTACCGGAGGGTGGGCCATACCGTCATTGCGCGGGGCATAGCGACGACAGGGCACCGCTTGCCGCACCCCTCCGTCATTGCGAGGAGCGCAGCGACGTGGCAATCCAGACTGGCGCACGCTCATGACTGCTGCCACCGTGGCGGGCGTTTTTCCAGAAACGCCTTGAGCCCTTCCTGACCTTCGGGGCTGACCCTGATGCGGGCTATAGCCTCTTCGGTATAACGGCGTAGCGCCGGTGACAGTTCGCCATGCTTGACTTCCCGCAGCAGCGCCTTGGTACTGCGCAGTGCGGCAGGGCTGTTGAGCAGCAGGTTGTCGGTCCAGCGTTGCACTTCAGCTTCCAGCTCCGCGGCAGGGTGACATTCAGCCAGCAGCCCCAGCTCGCGGGCTGTCTCACCGCTGAAGCGTTCGGCGCTCAGGGCGTAGCGGCGCATGGCACGCTCGCCAATGGCCTTGACCACGAACGGGCTGATCACTGCCGGGGTCAGGCCAATACGCACTTCCGACAGGCAGAACTGACTGTCCGGGGTGCCGATGGCCATGTCGCAGCAACTGATCAGCCCCAGTGCGCCACCATAGGCTGCGCCTTGCACCACGGCCAGGGTCGGGACCGGCAACTGCTCAAGGCGGGCCATGACCTCGGCCAGTTCTCGGGCATCCTCCAGGTTGGCGTTGTAATCAAGCGCGGCGGCGGCCCGCATCCATTCCAAGTCGGCCCCGGCGCAAAAATGCTTGCCACGGGCGCGCAGCAGCATAAAGCGCACCGCGTCGTGCTGCTGCACGTGATCAAAGGCCTGCTGCAGTTCAGCAATCATCTCGGCATTGAAGGCATTGTTCTTCTCTGGCCGGTTGAGCCACAGGGTCGCCACGCCACGCGGGCTGAAGTCGAGTTCTAGGGTGTTGAAGGTGGTCATGCGCTGTCTCGCTCGTTGTGTCAGGTGGGGCCGGCCTTACATCCGGAAGACCCCGAACCGGGTCGGCTCGATCGGCGCACTGAGCGCTGCCGACAGGGCCAGGCCCAAGACCTCACGGGTTTGCGCCGGGTCGATGACCCCATCGTCCCAGAGTCTGGCGCTGGAGTAGTAGGGGTGGCCCTGGTGTTCGTACTGGTCGAGGATCGGTTGGCGAATGGCGGCGTCCTGTTCACTGCTGAAGCTTTCGCCGGCGCGTTCGGCCTGCTCGCGCTTGACCTGGGCGAGCACACCGGCGGCCTGTTCGCCACCCATGACCGAGATCCGCGCATTGGGCCACATCCACAGAAAACGCGGGTCGTAGGCGCGCCCGCACATGCCGTAATTGCCGGCACCGAAGCTGCCGCCAATGATCACCGTGAATTTCGGCACCTGGGCGCAAGCCACGGCGGTGACCAGCTTGGCGCCATGCTTGGCGATGCCGCCTGCTTCGTATTTCTGGCCGACCATAAAACCGGTGATGTTCTGCAAAAACAGCAGCGGGATGCCGCGCTGACAGGCCAGTTCGATGAAGTGCGCACCTTTCTGGGCGGACTCGCTGAACAGGATGCCATTGTTGGCCAGAATCGCGACCGGGTAGCCGTGCAGGTGGGCGAAGCCGCAGACCAGGGTGGCTCCGTACAGCGCCTTGAATTCATCGAACTGACTGTCGTCGACCAGCCGGGCAATCACTTCACGAACGTCGAACGGCTGGCGGCTATCGCTGGGGATCACGCCGTACAGTTCTTCGACCGGGTAGCGCGGCGGGCGAGGGGGCTGCACCTGCAACTGACCCTGCTTGCGCCAGTTGAGGTTGGCGATGCAGCGCCGGGCCAGCGCCAGAGCGTGTTCATCGTTCTCGGCGTAATGGTCGGCCACCCCGGAGGTCTTGCAGTGCACGTCAGCACCGCCCAGTTCTTCGGCACTGACCACCTCGCCGGTAGCGGCTTTGACCAGCGGCGGGCCGGCGAGAAAAATGGTCGCCTGGTTGCGGACCATGATCGCCTCGTCGGCCATGGCCGGCACGTAGGCTCCGCCGGCGGTGCAGGAACCCATGACCACGGCGATCTGTGGGATGCCGGCGGCACTCAGATTGGCCTGATTGAAGAAAATCCGGCCAAAGTGCTCGCGGTCAGGGAACACCTCGTCCTGGCGCGGCAGGTTGGCGCCGCCGGAATCGACCAGATAGATGCATGGCAGGCGGTTCTCGCGGGCAATCGCCTGGGCGCGCAGGTGCTTTTTCACGGTCAGCGGGTAGTAGGTGCCGCCCTTGACTGTGGCATCGTTGGCGACGATCAGGCACTCGACCCCCGAAACCCGACCGATACCGGCGATCAGCCCGGCAGCCGGCACCTGCTCGTCGTAGACCTCATGGGCGGCCAGCGGCGCGATTTCCAGAAACGGCGAGCCGGGATCAAGCAGGGTGTCGATGCGCTGGCGCGGCAGCAACTTGCCGCGTTCCAGATGGCGCTGCTGGGCTTTGGCGCCGCCGCCTTCAGCGATTTGTGCCAGTTGCAAACGCAGGTCCGCGACCAGCGCCAGCATGGCGCTGCTGTTGCTGGCGAACTCGGTAGCGTGCCGGTTCAGATGCGAGGCGAGTATGGTCATGGCCGGCTCCGGGCTTCAGCGGGTCTCATTGAACAGTTCCCGGCCAATCAGCATGCGCCGGATCTCGCTGGTGCCGGCGCCGATCTCGTAGAGTTTGGCGTCGCGCAGCAGGCGTCCACAGGGGTAGTCGTTGATGTAGCCGTTGCCGCCGAGAATCTGGATCGCATCCAGCGCCATGCGGGTGGCTGTTTCTGCGCTGTAGAGGATTACTCCGGCGGCGTCCTTGCGGGTAGCGTCGCCGCGATCACAGGCCTGGGCGACCGCATAGAGATAGGCGCGGCTGGCGTTGAGCTGGGTATACATGTCGGCGACCTTGCCCTGGATCAACTGGAACTCGCCAATGCTCTGACCGAACTGCTGGCGGTCGTGGATATAGGGCACCACCACATCCAGACAGGCCTGCATGATGCCGGTGGGGCCGCCAGACAGCACCACGCGCTCGTAGTCCAGCCCGCTCATCAGCACCTTGACCCCGCCGTTGAGCGCGCCCAGGACATTCTCGGCCGGCACTTCAACGTCATCGAAAAACAGCGGGCAGGTGTTGGAGCCGCGCATACCCAGCTTGTCCAGCTTGTCGCCCCGGGAAAAGCCCTTGGCGCTACTCTCGACGATGAAGGCGGTGATGCCGTGCGGGCCCTGGTCTGGTTCGGTCTTGGCATAGATCACGTAGACATCGGCGTCCGGGCCGTTGGTGATCCACATCTTGCTGCCGTTGAGCACGTAGTGGTCGCCACGCTGTTCGGCCCGCAGTTTCATGCTGACCACATCGGAGCCTGCATTCGGCTCGCTCATCGCCAGCGCACCGACCTGTTCGCCGCTGATCAGTTTGGGCAGGTAACGGGCTTTCTGTGCGGCTGTGCCATTGCGGAAGATCTGGTTGACGCACAGGTTGGAGTGGGCCCCGTAGGACAGCGCTACCGAGGCTGAAGCCCGGCTGATTTCCTCCATGGTCACCACATGGGCAAGATAACCAAGCCCGGCGCCGCCGTACTCTTCGCTGACCGTGATGCCCAGCAGACCCAGGTCGCCAAATTTGCGCCACATGTCATGCGGAAAACTGTTGTCACGGTCGATCTGCGCCGCCCGTGGAGCCAGTTCGGCAGCCGCCAGGTGCTGGACCTGCTCGCGCAGCATGTCGATGGTTTCGCCCAGGGCGAAGTTGAGGCTGGAGTAGTACATGGCGGCTCCTGTGCTTGTAGTTGTCAGAGTTTTTCCAGTACCGGTAATTTTGCTTACCTTTACGTTAACGTAAACTTGCTTGCGACCAACGTCAATGGTTGTTAATAGGGAAACACTGATTAAAGCAATTTCGGTGTTGGCCCAATTGTCGCTGACCTGTTCCGGACACGCTGTAAATACATCCCTGTACGCTCTTAGATGCCATCCCTGGCATCTAACGGTCCAGAACAGGTCAGCGCCAACAGGGCCGCTGGGCTCGCGTGCAATTAATCAGTGTTTTCATGGGAGTGTAGGAGATGGAAGCCGGAGTGAGAGTGCTCAGGCGCTGGTCTGACCCCCAGCCAATGCCGCCAGACAGCGCTCTTCAGCAGTGTCCAGCTCCAGTTGCATCTGCTCAATGTCGAGCAGTTGCTGGGCCAGTTGCTGGCGTCGTTGGCTGATCTTGTGCAGGAAGGTTTCCAGCTGTTTGCGATTGCCATGGCTGGGGTCGTACAGCTCGATCAACTCCTTGCACTCAGCCAGGGAAAAGCCGATCCTTTTACCGCGCAGAATCAGCTTGAGCGTGACCTTGTCGCGTGGGCTGTAGATGCGTTCCTGGCCGCGCCGCTCGGGGCTGAGCATGCCCTGTTCCTCGTAGAAACGGATGGCGCGGGTGGTGATGTCCAGTTCGCGGGCCAGATCGGAAATGCTGTAGGTTTCGGACATCGGTGCCTCGGGTAGCCAATGGGCTGCGAGCCCGGTCTATATTGACGTTAACGTAAGCTGGAAGCCGCTGCAGGTCAACCGCGTGGCACCCGTTCACCAAAGGTCTAATCCCGCTAAGACCTTGGTCGAATGGAATGGGAGGGGTGTGGCTACGACACTAGGGCCACAATTTTAAAACTCTCCCATGAGGTGCCCATGACCACCGAGACCTTGCATCCGGTATCCCCGGAGTTTGCCGCCAAGGCACTGATCAACGAGCAACGCTACCAGCAGATGTATCAGGCCTCTGTCAGCGATCCGGAGGCGTTCTGGGCCGAGCAGGCCAAGCGCATCGACTGGATGAAGCCGTTTTCCAAGGTCAAGCAGACCTCCTTCGATGACCACAATGTCGACATCAAGTGGTTTCTTGACGGGCACCTGAATGTCTCGGCCAACTGCCTGGACCGCCACCTGGAAACCCGTGGCGATCAGACCGCGATCATCTGGGAAGCCGATGAGCCGGGCCAGTCCAAGCACATCACCTACCGCCAACTGCACGAGCAGGTCTGCCGCTTCGCCAACGCGCTCAAGCACCAGGGCGTCGCCCAGGGCGACGTGGTGACCATCTACATGCCGATGATCCCCGAGGCCGCGGTGGCCATGCTGGCCTGTACCCGGATCGGCGCGATTCACTCGGTGGTGTTTGGTGGTTTCTCGCCCGAGGCGCTGGCTGGCCGGATTCTCGACGGTCGCTCGAATGTGGTGATCACCGCTGACGAAGGCGTGCGGGCGGGTCGCAAGACCGGGCTCAAGGCCAACGTCGATGAAGCCCTGACCCATCCTGAGATCAAGACCGTCGACAAGGTCATCGTGGTGCGCCATACCGGTGCCGATATCGCCTGGCACGATCACCGCGATCTGGATTACGCCGAACTGATGGCCGCCGCCGACGCCGAATGCGCGCCGGAGCCGATGGACAGCGAAGACCCGCTGTTCATCCTCTACACCTCCGGCTCCACCGGCAAGCCCAAGGGCATTCTGCACACCACCGGCGGCTATCTGCTGTACGCCTCGCTGACCCACCAGTACGTGTTCGACTATCAGGACGGCGATGTCTACTGGTGTACCGCCGACATCGGCTGGGTCACTGGCCACAGCTACCTGATCTACGGCCCGCTGGCCAATGGGGCGACCACTCTGATGTTCGAGGGTGTACCGAACTACCCGGACGTGACCCGCATGGCTCAGGTCATCGACAGCCACAAGGTCAATATCCTCTATACCGCACCGACTGCCATCCGCTCGATGATGGCCCTGGGTGATGCCGCCATGCGTGGCGCCGATGGCAGCAGCCTGCGGGTGCTGGGCTCGGTCGGTGAACCGATCAACCCGGAAGCCTGGAACTGGTATCACCAGACCGTCGGCAAGGGCAACTGCCCGATCGTCGACACCTGGTGGCAGACCGAGACCGGCGGCATTCTGATCACCCCGCTGCCGGGCGCCACCGCGCTCAAGCCGGGCTCGGCCACTCGTCCGTTCTTTGGCGTACAGCCGGCACTGGTCGACAACGAAGGCCAGGTGCTCGAAGGCGCCACCGAAGGCAATCTGGTACTGCTGGATTCCTGGCCGGGGCAGTCGCGCTCGATCTTTGGCGACCATGACCGTTTTGTCGAAACCTACTTCAAGACCTTCAAAGGCACTTACTTCACCGGCGACGGCGCACGCCGCGACGAGGACGGCTACTACTGGATCACCGGCCGGGTCGATGACGTACTCAACGTCTCCGGACACCGCATGGGCACCGCCGAAATCGAAAGCGCACTGGTCGCGCACAAGCAGGTGGCCGAAGCCGCGGTGGTGGGTATTGCCCACGACATCAAGGGCCAGGGCATCTACGTCTACGTAACCCTGAACGCCGGAATCGAGCCCAGTGAAGCACTGCGTCTGGAACTGAAGAACTGGGTTCGCAGCGAGATTGGCCCGATTGCCTCGCCCGACTGCATCCAGTGGGCTCCAGGCCTGCCCAAGACCCGCTCGGGCAAGATCATGCGCCGCATCCTGCGCAAGATCGCCGCCAGCGAGTATGAAGGGCTCGGCGATATCTCCACCCTGGCCGACCCGAGCGTGGTCGAACAGTTGATCAACGAGCACAAGGCAATGATGTTGCAATCAGCGTGATGCGCTGCTCCCCCCGATAGCGGATATCTCCTGCTCTCGATTAGGCTGCCAACGCAAGAAGGCAGCCGTTTTTTTGCCCTGGATACGGGGTAAGCCCATGCTCTTGGCAACAACGCTCGCGCAAGGCACACTGATATCATTCAACGCCGCCGGCACAACTCAAAAACAGGGATGGTTGATTGTATGAACACAATAGAGGCGTTACGCGACTACGCAATAGAGCAATGCGTTGCTGCGTAGATGATTGATTTGGTTGGGGGTTATTTGAAAGCGGCTATCGGGGGGAGTGTGATCATAAAGAAACTTCTGGTGTGTGGTCATAAAGCCGTCGATCCACTTCACTGTTAGGCACGAATTCTATGTTCGCTGAGATTGTCAAGTCGTTAATCGAAATCCTGAAGCTCGCACCGCGCTATTTGGCTGCGATTGCGTTGATCGCAGGGGCATTGATCTTATTGCCACCAGATATACTTGCGATGCTAGGGCTTGAGGAGTTCTCAACCGAGTATCGAATGTGGCTGGGGCTTTCGCTTCTGGTTTCGCTTGGTATCTGCCTTGTCTCTGTCGTTTTGTGGCTATACCAATCTATTCTTGATGTGCTGAACCGTAGAAGCATTAGAAGCTTTATCGTTAAAAAGCTTAATCGTCTTACCGAAGACGAGAAGCAGATTCTTCGCTATTACTTTGCGAAGGAAACAAGATCAAATACCCTTAAATTAGATGATGGTGTCGTGCAAGAGCTCGTGAGGTGCCGAATAATCTACAGGTCCGCAAGGCTTGGGAATTTGGTTCAAGGTTTCTCTCACAACATTAACGACCTGGCATGGGATTACATCCACGCGAATCCCCATGTGCTTGAGGGTTCAACCAACACATATCGCACCGATAAGCGAAGCTACTGGTAGCCGCGTCGATGCCTAACAATCGCAGGCACAGGGACAAAATTTTCGCTGCGCTTCAATTTTGCCCGTGCTGCGGGCGTTAACCATCCGAGTTACCCATGAGCAGTAGATACCTTCTATAGTTAGGTAGCCCCTAGCAGGAGGTGTGACATGGCCAAGAAGCGGCACGCTTATACTGAGGAATTTCGCCGGGAAGCCGTCCGCCGAGCGGACCAGCCCGGCAATACGGCGGCATCGGTTGCCAAGGAGCTGGAGCTGCATCCCGGCCAGATCTACAACTGGCGCCGACAGTTCACTCGTCTGTCTGAAAGCAGTTCAACACGATGGATGGTGTTGATTATTCCAGGAAGGAATCAGAAGAGGTACGCCGCCTCAAGCGTGAGCTGAATGAAGCTCGGAAGGAAAATGAATTCCTAAAAAAGGCTGCGGCGTACTTTGCGAAGCACCAGGAGTGAAGTACGTCGTCATTGCAGAGTATCTGGGGCAATACCCGGTTACCTTGATGTGTCGGGCTCTGTCAGTGTCTCGGTCAGGCTTCTACAAGTGGCAGAAGCGTCCACCTTGCGCTAGGCAGCTACACCGCGAAAAGGTTGAGTGCAAGGTGGTTGAGTTGTTTGCGCAGTATAAGGCCCGCTACGGGGCCCCGAGGCTGGTTGATGAACTGAAGGCAGCGGGACTGCCTTGCTCAAAAACCTTGTAGCCAACATCATGCGCTTACGCGGCATTCGGGCGCGTAATGGCAAAGGCTTTCACTACCGCTCCGCCAGCCCGACAATGGCCAATGTGGAAGAAAACCTGCTGCGCCGCCGGTTTTGTGCGAAGGGGCCTAATCAAAAATGGGTGACAGACATCACCTATATCTGGGTCAACGGGCGTTGGCTCTATCTGGCGACGGTGATGGACCTCTATTCGCGGGCCATCGTGGGTTGGAAGCTCGATAGCTCGATGACGGAGAAGTTGGTGATGGGTGCACTCAGGATGGCGTTTGCAAGCCGGGACCTTCAGCCTGGGCTGATCATTCACTCGGATCGAGGGGTGCAATTCCGCTCGGTGAAGTATCTGGATATGGTCCGCTCCCGGGGCTGCTTGCCCAGCATGAGTCGCCAGGGTAACTGCTGGGACAACGCGGTGATGGAGTCCTTCTACAGCCGGCTTAAGGTCGAGCTGATCTATGCCGAGCAATATGCTTCCATCGAGGCGGTTCGATCCGGTATCTTCGAGTACATTGAAATTTTTTATAACCGTAAACGGAGACACTCTGCTCTAGGCAACATCAGCCCAGCAGAGTTTGAGCGCAGATGCGCATAACAGTGTCTACTTTTCGTGGGCAGGACCACTCTGAGAGGTGATGTGTCAAAATTTTCAGGCCCTGAAGCCGCCGAAGTATTTTCTAGATACCATAAGCTCATTTCTGAAGAGAGTGACCGAGGAGCGGTCATCGTTGCGGCTTCTATTCTTGATGAAAGCTTAGGGGAAATTCTGAGGACCTTTCTTCTTCAGCCCGCAGCCAAGAACGATGGTCTTCTCGACGGAGCATATGCACCTCTCGGTTCTTTTTCGGCAAAAATAGAATTGTCATTTCGCTTGGGAATTATTCGCAAACCAACCCGGCGGCAATTGATGTTATTCAAATCGATAAGGAACGACGTTGCGCACAGGATTTCAGTCGCTAGCTTTGAAGATGAGACATGTCGTTCACGGATGATTGAGATACTGAAAACTACCCCTGAACTAACAGGGAGTATTGTCGAAACTATGAATCACGCGGGCCTCGGTCTTGAGCAGAAAAGTGGTGAGGCAGACTTGATAGATATTTATGGCTCCAGGCGAACTTTTGACCTTCTGTTCTCAATGGTATGCATGGCAGTTACTCAGATAGCTAAAACGATAGAGCCTATAGGCTGTTTTGAGGGCGAGAGTTAACAAGACCAAACACGCGACGTTGAGCTTCCCCTCCACTACAAAGGCACGCATGCTGGCAGCGTTAGGAAAAAGAGATAGAAATATGGATGAGATAGTTAAAACTGCATTGCAGAGCGCGTTGTGGCCGTTTGTGGTGTTGGTCAGTCTTGTTGTTTTTAAAGGTCAAATCAACAAGCTTGTTTCGGGATTGCGCTTATTTAGAGCCGGTTCAGTTGAGGTGGTGTTTGATAAAAGGCTGAAAAATCTAAAGCTAGATGATTCTAGACTGGAGTCACTGCGTGATCTTACGCATGAAGAAATTGGTTTCTTTTTGTTGGTGTCGTATAGCGATGATCCAGACTTTAAATACGAGCCAGGGATCAGTACAACCAGGTTCTATAAAATACTAACGGCTTTAGAGTCTGCCGGATTAATAGAGGTAGTCATACCGGAAGATGTTTCCAATGCAAGGCATCACAGATTAACGCCTGAAGGAAAAAGAATAAGAGCAATAGTGTTAGAAAGCACGTCAAGGTTATTCCAAGAGCATGCCTAATAAGCCGCTAAGATTCGTTCCGGCCACAAAAAGTGTGGCTTTCACCGGACTCGCTAACGTTCACCGTTTGGCGGGGCGTTTGGGCAGGAGAGGGGTATGTTTGAAAAGCTAGCTGAGATGATCGCTTCGGGTGTTATCGGGAACTATAGCTACGAACGAATTCGAAACCTTCTGAAGACGGAGGGGGGAGATGCTGAATCACCAAGTCGAGAGACCGAGTTGAAGGAGGATCAGAAAGACCCAGACATAAAGGCCTTCCATGGTCGGAATGTCGAATACAAGAAAAAATATCGAACGTTCGATGTTCAAAATGACTTTGACATTGTTGTGGGGCTGCTCTCCAAGCCTGTAGTTTATATCGTGATAGAGGATCGGCCATCTACGGCCTGGCGATTACCAGTCATTATTGCGGAAGACGCGGATACCGGGGAGTGGTATGTGTTTGCGAAAGGTCGAGTTGCATTTGAAGGAACGGGCGGAGGGCTGTCCCAAGCAAAAGACCTTCTTAGAAAAATACTAGATAAGCGGATTCCATTTTCTGCGTGGGTCCTTGATCAGGTTCTTACAGAAAAGCTTTCACAGGGCTGCAGATCATGGCCTGAATTTAAGGTGCAATGTATTCCAGCCGTTGCTGCAGAGCAGGGAGAGTATTTCCGGGACTTCGTGCTTGGATCATTGCAGCAAATTGTCGAAGCCCAACAAAGCCATTCAGTTGACGCTCGTTCCTTGCGCGACTGATGGCGAGCGTTAAATCATTAATGACACCGAAGCTGGGCGATAAGCAAAAGCGTCATCCGTGACCTTGTAAGCCAGCCCTGCGTATGAGCGGAGTGTTAAAGGTATTGCTTTCAAGCTGTACCGGGCTGTTGTTCCGCCGCAGTGGTGCGCCTTGTGGTATTCACGAATTTTATTTTTGATCTTGATCAAAATCAAAATTAATTGACTGGATTAACGTGAGTTCAACCCCTTCGATTGGAGTTGACCTCATGAATTTTGCATACAGTGAACGGACTCTGGCGCTGATGACCCAGTTGCGTGGGTTCATGGAGCGTTACATCGTGCCACGTATCCCTGAGTGGCACCGGGCGGTGGCGGCGGGTGACTATCCACCGCCGTTCATGGCTGACCTCAAGGCCCTGGCCAGGGAAGAGGGGCTATGGAATCTGTTTCTGCCTGGGCTGCGCGAGGATGAGCCGGGGACTGGGCTGAGCAATCTGGAGTACGCCCCGCTGGCTGAAATCATGGGCCGGATTCACTGGGCTTCGGAAGTATTCAACTGCAATGCGCCGGATACCGGCAACATGGAATTGCTGCACCTGTTTGCTACGGATGCGCAGTACCAGCGCTGGCTGCTGCCCTTGCTCAATGGTGAGATTCGCTCGGCCTTTGCCATGACCGAACCGGATGTACCGTCCTCGGATGCCAGCAATATCCAGACGCTGATCCGCCGTGATGGCGATCACTATGTGATCAATGGGCGCAAGTGGTTCATCACCAATGCCGCTCATCCTGATTGCGCGTTTCTTATTGTAATGGGCAAGACCAACCCGGATGCGGACAGTCACCGTCAGCAGAGCATGGTGATCGTCCCGTTCGACACCCCCGGCGTTGAGCTGGTGCGCAATATTCCGGTGATGAACCACGTTACGGCCGAAGGTCATTGTGAGCTGCTGCTGCGCAATGTTCGGGTGCCGGTTGAGAATCTGCTGGGCAATGAGGGGGATGGATTCATGATGGCCCAGGCCCGGTTGGGGCCGGGGCGAGTCCATCACTGCATGCGTGCCATCGGGATGGCCGAGCTGGCGCTGGAGCTGATGGTTGACCGGGCTCAGGAGCGCAAGACCTTTGGCCGCTATCTGCATCAGCATGGCAGCATCAGTGAGTGGATCGCCCGTTCACGCATGGAGATTGAGCAGGCCAGGTTACTGGTACTCAAGACCGCCTGGATGATCGATCAGGTCGGCGCGCGCAAGGCCCGCCGCGAAATTGCCATGATCAAGGCGGTGGTGCCGGCGATGTTGGGTGGTGTGGTTGATCGCGCCATGCAGGTATTCGGCGCCATGGGCCTGACCCCGGACACCCCACTGGCCGATCTGTGGACCAGCGCCCGCTCACTGCGGATCGCCGATGGCCCGGACGAGGTACACCTGCGCAGCATTGCCCGGCTGGAGATTGATGACAGTGCTGAACGGCGTGGCTCCAGCAGCGATTACCTGACGCCGCCGGATGTGTTGCGGGTGAGCTGAGTTGGGGCTCATTCGTGGGCCATGGATTGCCGCGCCGCTTCGCGGCTCGCAATGACGGTTGAGAGTGAGGGGTGGAGTGGGGTGCGTTGGCTCTACTCCGTCATTGCGAGGGCCGAAGGCCCGTGGCAATCCAGGTGTTCGGGTGAGCAGAGTCGTCCCTTGGATTGCCGCGCCGCTTCGCGGCTCGCAATGACGGTTGAGAGTGAGGGGGTAGAGCGCGGTGGGTCGGTTTTACTCCGTCATTGCGAGGGCCGTAGGCCCGTGGCAATCCAGGTGTCCGGGTGAGCAGAGTCGTCCCTTGGATTGCCGCGCCGCTGTGCGGCTCGCAATGACGGTTTGGGGTGAGGGGTAGAGTGCGGTGCGTTGGTTCTACTCCGTCATTGCGAGGGCCGTAGGCCTGTGGCAATCCATGTGTCCGGATGAACAGAACCGCCCCTTGGATTGCCGCGCCGTTGTGCGGCTCGCAATGACGGTTTGGGGTGAGGGGTGGAGTGGGGTGCGTTGGCCCTACTCCGTCATTGCGAGGGCCGCAGGCCCGTGGCAATCCAGGTAACCCCCTCGTTAGAGGTAATGCCCGGCCTGGGCGGTTGCGGTAGAGTAGGGGCATGACGACGTTACAGGAATCATCGATGCTTACTCACCTCGACAGCCAGGGCCGGGCCAATATGGTCGATGTCACCGACAAGGCGGTGACTTTCCGTGAAGCCGTGGCGCAAAGCCGGGTGCGCATGCTCCCGCAAACCCTGGAGCTGATCCAGACCGGCGGCCATCCCAAGGGGGATGTATTTGCCGTAGCCCGGATCGCCGGTATCCAGGCGGCCAAACGCACCCATGAACTGATTCCGCTGTGTCACCCGCTACTGCTGACCGGGGTCAAGGTCGAACTGTTTGCCGAGGCGCCGGATGCGGTACGGATCGAGGCGCGCTGCAAACTGGCCGGTCAGACCGGGGTAGAGATGGAAGCCCTGACCGCCGCCAGTATCGCCGCACTGACCCTGTACGACATGTGCAAGGCGGTGGACAAGGGCATGGTGATCGAATCGACCCGGCTGCTCAGCAAGCACGGCGGCAAGAGTGGCGACTACCAGGCGGAGCCGGACTGATGCTGACCCTCAACTATTTCGCCCGTTACCGGGAAACCCTCAATTGTGATCAGGAGCAACTGCCCTGGTCGGCTGAACTCAATAGCGTTGTTGCGGTGCGTGACTTGCTGCTGGCCCGGGGTGAAGCCTGGCAGGTGCTGGCCGAGCCGCGTCTGATGTGCGCTCGCAATCAGGAATTGTGTGGTTTGGATGAGCCTTTGGCCGATGGCGATGAAGTAGCGTTTTTCCCGCCGGTAACCGGAGGCTGATATGGCGATACGGGTGCAGACGGCCTGCTTCGATCCTGGCCAGTTGCTCAACCAGTTGCATGCCGATCAGCTTGGGGTTGGTGCGGTGGTCGGGTTTGTTGGTTATGTGCGTGATTTTAATGACGGCCAGGAAGTGGCCGGCATGCTGCTTGAGCACTATCCAGGCATGACCGAAAAGGCGCTGGGCAAGATTGTCGATCTGGCCTGTGAGCGCTGGCCGCTGCTGACCGTTGAAGTGTTGCACCGGGTTGGACGCCTGGAGCCGGGTGAGCCAATCGTGTTTGTTGGCGTCAGCTCCGCCCACCGTGAGGCAGCTTTTGAGGCCTGTCATTTCATCATCGACTACCTCAAGACCCAGGCTCCATTCTGGAAAAAGGAAGACACCCCGGACGGCCCACGCTGGGTCGATGCCCGTGAAAGTGATGATGCGGCGTTGAAGCGCTGGGTTTGAGGTGGAGTGCTGTGTAGCCGCCTATGGATTGCCACGGGCCTGCGGCCCTCGCAATGACGAGGGCGGGAAGTGGGCACGGAGATTGGGGCTGTTGCTCCCGGCCGTCATTGCGAGCCGCGTAGTGGCGTGGCAATCCAGGGGTGTTGTTGATGCGGGCGCTTGGATTGCCGCGGGCCTTTGGCCCTCGCAATGACGGGGGTGGGGCGTGGGCACGGTGATGGGGTTTGTTGCTCCCGGCCGTCATTGCGAGCAGTGTAGCGGCGTGGCAATCCAGGAGTGTTGTTGATGAGGGCGCTTGGATTGCCACGGGCCTTTGGCCCTCGCAATGACGGGATAGGTGGGGGCCGGGTGTGGTGATTGGGGCTGTTGCTCCCAGGCCGTCATTGCGAGCCGCGCAGCGGCGTGGCAATCCAGGGTTTCGCTGCCCCGGACTTACAGGCTCGTATACAAATCGTTCCAGTGCGGGTTGCTTTCTTCAATCAGGCGGATTTTTCCTGCGCGGTTGCCGGCTTTTAGCTGTTTCTCTCGACTTATGGCTTCTGCCATCTGTTCATGTCTTTCATACCAGACCAGTTTGGTGAGTCCGTACCGGGAGGTGAAGCCGGGTACTGCTCCGGTTCGATGCTGCCAGGCGCGGGCCGGTAGGTTGGAGGTGACGCCAACGTACAGTGTGCCGTTGGGTTTGTTGCTCATGATGTAAACGCAGGGTTCCCTGATCATACGGCCATCCTTGGAGTGCTTTCGGGAGGGGCAGTGTTGCGCAGGTTTGGTGGTGGGTGCAACCGGGAGTATGAGGTGGCCTATGGATTGCCACGGGCCTGCGGCCCTCGCAATGACGGGGTAGGTGGGGGCGTGCGTGGTGGTTGGGGCTGTTGCTCCCAGGTCGTCATTGCGAGCCGCGTAGCGGCGTGGCAATCCAGGGTGTTGTTGGTGCGGGCGCTTGGATTGCCACGGGCCTTTGGCCCTCGCAATGACGAGGGAGGGAAGTGGGCATGGTGATTGGGGCTGTTGCTCCCAGGCCGTCATTGCGAGCTGCGTAGCGGCGTGGCAATCCAGGGGTGTTGTTGATGCGGGCGCTTGGATTGCCGCGGGCCTTTGGCCCTCGCAATGACGGGGTTGGGGGCGGTGTGAGGGGGTAGTGCCATACCCCTCCAATGCTCCGGGTATGTACCTCCATAGGGCACTATCGGTCAGTGCTGATCAACTGCATGCTCAAAGCCAGACTTTCTAGGAGGTTTGGCTTATGGCCCACCTGGCTTCTCAGGCTTTTATTCCCTTGCGCATCGCTGTGCTGACGGTCAGCGATACCCGTACTCTGGAAACCGATGACTCCGGTCGCACTCTGGTTGAGCGCTTGCAGGCTGCAGGCCATGTGCTGGCTGACCGGCAGTTGGTAATCGACGATATCTACCTGCTGCGGGCCCAGGTGTCGCAGTGGATTGCTGCGCCGGACGTTCAGGTGGTGCTGATCACCGGGGGGACCGGGTTTACTGCGCGGGACAATACGCCCCAGGCCATCAGCCCGCTGCTGGACAAGAGCATGGATGGCTTTGGCGAGCTGTTTCGTCAGTTGTCGTTCCAGGAAATTGGTACTTCGACCGTGCAGTCCCGGGCGCTGGCCGGTTTTGCCAATGGCACGCTGGTGTGTTGTTTGCCGGGCTCGCCGGGTGCCTGTCGCACCGCTTGGGATGGGATTCTGGCGCTGCAACTGGATAGTCGGACCCGACCGTGCAACGCAGTGCCGCACCTCAAACCCATTGAACAGCAGGCGGCATGTTGCGGGAGTCGGTCATGAGCCAATGTGACTGCACGACCAGCCAGCATTTGCTGCCGCTGGAAGTAGCGCTGGCCCATCTGCTTGAGTTCATGCCGGACCCGCTGGTCAGCGAGCCGGTGGAGCTGCACCAGGCGCTTGGCCGGGTGCTGGCCATCGATCAGCACGCGCTGCTGGATGTGCCGGCCTGGGACAATAGTGCGATGGACGGTTACGCGTTGCGGGCCAGTGATCTGCCGGCTGCGGGCGGCTGGTTGCCGGTTTTGGGGCGGGTGGCGGCAGGTGGTCAGGCCGATCTTCTGGCGCCGCAGACGGCGGTGCGGATCTTTACCGGTGCACCATTGCCACCTGGGGCCGATAGTGTCGTGCCGCAGGAGCAGTGCCGGGTCGAAGGTGGGCAGGTTTTGCTGCCAGCATTGACGCCGGGTCAGCATGTTCGCCGTCAGGCTGAAGAATTGCGCCGTGGGGATCTTCTGGTGCCCAAAGGGCAGCGCTTGCGGGCTCAGGACATTGGCCTGCTGGCCAGTCATGGGCTGGCCCGGATACCGGTCTACCGGCGTCTGCGGGTCGCCTTGGTGAGCAGTGGTGATGAGCTGCGTGAGCCAGGGCAGCCGGTGGCCGGCGGGCAGATCTACGATGCCAATCGCTATACCTTGCTCAGTCTGTTGCAGGGCTGGGGGATGGAGGTGATCGATGGCGGATGCCTGGCCGATGATCTGGCGCTCACCCGTAACCGTCTGGCCGAACTGGCCGGGCAGGCTGACGTGCTGCTCAGTTCGGGTGGCGTCTCGGTTGGTGAGGAAGATCATCTGAAACTGGCAGTGCAGGATCTGGGCACTCTGCAACTGTGGCGGCTGGCGATTCAACCGGGCAAGCCGCTGGCCTTTGGCGAGGTGGCCGGGACGCCGTGGATCGGTTTGCCGGGGAACCCGGTGGCGGTTCTGGTTACCGCATTGATGGTAGCGCGGCCCTGGTTGCTAAAGGCTCAGGGCTGCCTGACCGACAACCCCATGCCGTATTTGCTGCCGGCCGGTTTTGACTGGCCCAAGGCCCGGCCACGACGTCAGTTTCTGCGTGGCCGCCGCGAGTCCTGTGCAACTGGCCAACAGGCGGTGCTGCACGAGAATCAGGGCTCGGCCATGCTCAGCGCGGCCTGTTGGGCCGCAGGGCTGGTGGAGATCGAGCCGGAGCGGACTCTGAAACAGGGAGATCTGGTGCGCTACTGGCCATTCGAGCAACTGCTTGTCTGACTCTGTTACATGTAACCTCAGCGAGGTGACAAACATGTCGTCTACATCTGAACACCCTTTGATCTACTCCTGTTCCGGCTGCTCCAATGTCGCGCAGTTGGCCAATAATCTGGCGCTGCGCCTGGATCGGGCCGGAGTGGCGGAAATGTCCTGTATTGCCGGCGTTGGTGGTGGCGTTGCGGCGCTGGTCAAGCTGGCCCGCTCCGGGCGTCCGATCGTTGCCATCGATGGCTGCCGGCTGCATTGCGTCAAGGCCTGCCTGGCTCGCTGCCAGGTGCAGCCGGATGAACACATCGTGCTGAGTGACCTGGGCCTGCGCAAACGCTTTGGCACGGACTGTACCCAGGAACAGGCTGACCTGCTTGAGGACCGGCTGGTCGAGCAGATCTGGGAGTTGAAGAACCGTATCGCCAGCGGCTGATCAGTTCAGGTGGTTTTCCACTACCCAGACCGCTGCTTCGGTGCGTGAGCGCATGCCCAGCTTGTTGAGCAGGCGTTTGACGTGAACCTTGACCGTACCTTCGGTGATATCCAGGCGGCGGGCGATCATCTTGTTGCTGTGACCCTTGGCGATCAGCTTGAGCACATCCTTTTCCCGCTTGGTCAGCGACGCGGCTGAACTTGGCTGATGCTTGCTGGGGCGCTCACGAATGGCCTGGGCCAGCACCATGGTCAGGTCCGGGCTCAAGGCCAACTGACCGTGGGCGGCCTTGCGGATCTGTTCGACCAGGTGATCGGCGTCCATGTCCTTGAGCAGATAGCCGTCGGCCCCCTGGCGCAGCGCCTCAAGCACATGGCCGTGCTCGTCAGAAACGGTGAACATCACGATCCGGGCATCGCAGCCGGCGTCGCGCAGTTGGCGGACGGTTTCGATGCCATCCATGCCGGGCATGTTCAGGTCCATCAGAATCAGGTCGGGCTCGTGCAGCTCGGCCAACTGCAGGGCTTCTGCACCGCTGCCGGCTTCACCAATCGGTTGCAGGTCGTCTTCCAGTTCCAGCAGGTCACGCAAACCGCGACGCATCATCGGGTGGTCGTCGACCAACAGAATGCGGGTGATGTCCTCTTCACTCATTTCAGACTGACTCCTGTCTCAGGGGGATTCGTCGATAGTCGGGGGCAAAGCGTAACCAGACCCGGGTGCCGCCGGCTTCGCGTGGGTCGATGCTGACCTCGCCATGCAGGCCTTCGGCACGTTCACGCAAAATGGTCAGCCCATAGTGACCGCTGGGGCTGACGCTGTCGCCAATGCCGATGCCGTTGTCCTCGATCTGGACATGGATCATGCCCTTGCGGTCCTGGTACAGGTTCAGCCAGCACTGGCTGGCCCTGGCGTGTTTGAGCACGTTGCTCAGGGCCTCGCGCACCACCTGCAGGCAGTGGATTTCCTCGTTGGGGGTCAGCGGGCAGTGATCGAGCTGATAGCTGAAATGAATGTCCAGCCCGGAGTTGCTGCTGAACTCTTCCACGGTGGCGTGCAGGGCTGGCTTGAGTCCGGGGGCGTTGACCTTGATGCGGAAGGTGGTGAGCAGTTCGCGCAGTTGTCGGTAGGCAGCATTCAATCCCTGTTCAATCTCGCCAGCGGTAGCGCTCAGGGTCTCGCTGTCGGCGCCACGTGCAGCCAGGCGTTTGAGTCGTGCCAGTTGCAGCTTTTGTGCTGACAGTGCCTGGGCCAGCGAGTCGTGCAGTTCGCGGGCGATGACTGCACGTTCTTCCATCAGCGCCATACGTGCCTGTTGTTCGCCCTGACCAGCAAGGCTGAGTGAGGCGGCAAACAGGTCTGCCAGGGTGAGCATCAACTGTTCCTGCCAGGGTTGCAGTGCCTGATCGGCCGGATGCTCAACCCGCAGGGTGCCCAGCTCGCTGGCCCCGGAGCGCATGGCAAAGCTGATCAGCCGGTTGCCGTTGGCCAGCAGCCCCTGGTTGGCCTGCGCCGGGCAGGCTGCACACTGGGGGAGGTCGCAATAGTAGGGTGGCAGCATATCGAGCGAACTGATAGCGGTGTGACTGCCGGCTTCCCCGGGGCGGTTCAGGCACAGGCTGACCGGGCCACTGCCCAGCGCTTCCTGCACTTTGCTGAGCAACTGCCCCATCATCTGACCGGGGTCCTGGGGCTGGCTGTAGAGCATCTGTGCGCCGTTGAACAGCAGTTGCAGGCTGGCGTTGCTGCGTTGCAGCTCGGCGGTCTTGTCGCTGACTTTTTGCTCCATTTCAGCGTAGAGCTCAGCCAGCTCCTGACTCATCTGGTTGAGCGTGCGAGCCAGCAGACTCAGCTCGGTATCACCCGCGACCACGACCCGGCTGCTGAAGTTGCCGCGCCCGATCTGCCGGGCCATGGCGGTCAGCGCGCGCAGCGGTGTCGCCAGGTTGTTGTGTAGACGGTTGATCAGCAAAAAGGCGATCAACACGATGATGAACAGGGTGCCGACCTGCAGTACCCGAATCACCCCCAGTTTGCGTTCCGAGGCTTCCTGCAAGCTGCGCACGAAACCGTCCAGCTCCTGGGTAAAGGCATCCAGTTCGCTGAGATAACGCGCCAGATCACGGGGCTGGTCGGCCAGTTGTGGGCGCATGGTATAGGCCCAATGGCTGACGATGGTGGCGTAGCGTTCCGGGAGCGCACTGTTGGGGTGGCGGCGCACGGTCAGCAGTAGCGCCGGCGAGGTCAGGGTATCGTCCAGTCGTTGCAGGCGTTCGGCCAGCCGCTCGTCATCGCCCTGGGTCGCAGTCAGAGCCAGACGGTAGGCCTGCATGCGCAGGCTGCCGGCCTGGTTGATGGCGGCGGCGTCACCTTCCAGGGCATCGGCCATGTACAGGTTGCCGAGCAGACTCAACACCGACACGCCGATGATCACCACAAACGCCAGCAACGTGTGGAACACCACCGAATGGCGGGGAGTGAGCGGGTCAGGCGGGGTGTTGGGCATGAGAGCTTGGCAGATTCTGGCGGCAGGTAGAACCAATTGTGCGCCAGACGCCGATTTTTGCAATCACCGGCGGTAGGTATCTCCAATAAGCCGGGCTGCTGGCGGGCTACTCCCTATGTTGTGTCTCAGTCTTTTAATTGTTTGATTTTAATGGATTTATTTTGTTTTAAGTAGGTATCCAAAAAGAGGTATGAGCCAGGTTTTGCCCGCCAGTGCGAAATGGTCGTGTTGATCCAGATCAAGTTTTGCCAGGCCACATCCCCTTAGCGTGCGAGCCATGGAGCCGGTATGGCCGGTCCCGACTTGCACCAGACAGAGGATGCGCCATGAGCATGATCAAGAAATGGGATGTGGAGGAACCGGTTTTCTGGGAGTCCACCGGCAAGAAAATTGCCAACCGCAATCTATGGATTTCTATCCCAAGTCTGCTGATGGGGTTCGCCATCTGGCTGATGTGGGGCATCGTCACCGTTCAGATGATCAACCTGGGCTTTCCCTTTGCTCCGGCTGAACTGTTCACCCTGACCGCCATCGCCGGCCTGACCGGGGCGACCCTGCGGATTCCGGCTTCGTTCATGATCCGCATCGCTGGCGGTCGCAACACCATCTTTCTGACCACCGCGCTGCTGATGATTCCGGCCGCTGGTGCTGGCATGGCGCTGCAAAATCCCAATACGCCGTTGTGGGTGTTTCAGTTGCTGGCCTTTCTCTCGGGTATCGGCGGCGGCAACTTCGCCTGCTCAATGAGCAACATCAGCGGTTTCTTTCCGAAGAACCAGCAGGGTCTGGCCCTGGGCCTGAATGCCGGGCTGGGCAATTTCGGGGTGACCACCATGCAGATTCTGATTCCGCTGGTGATGACCGCCGGGGTGTTTGGAGCTTTTGCCGGTGGTTCCATGGTGCTGACCCAGGACAGCGGCACCTTGATCGGACGTATTCCGGCCGGGACTGAAACCTGGATTCAGAACGCCGGTTGGGTCTGGCTGGTGTTCCTGATTCCGCTGGCGTTTGCCGGCTGGTTCGGCATGAACAACCTCGAGCCGATTACCCCCAATCCGGGCAGTGCCCTGAGTGCTTTCGGCAAGATTCTTGGCCTGTACGGCGTGGGCTTCATTGCCGCTGCGGTGGGCCTGTATCTGTATCTGCCGGCTCCGGTGGGGCTGGGGGTGCTCAATATGTGGCTGACCATGATCCTGATCATGGGGCTGACCCTGGGCTTGTTGCGGCTGCTGCCGGGCAGCATTCAGCCGAACATCAAGCGCCAGTTCGCGATCTTCCGCGACAAGCACACCTGGTCGATGAGCGTGCTGTACATCCTTACCTTCGGCTCCTTCATCGGTTTCTCGATGGCGCTGCCGCTGTCGATCACGGTGATCTTCGGCTTCGTTACCGAGGTGGCAGCCGACGGCACGGTAACCCGGGTGGCCAACCCCAATGCGCCCAGCGCGCTGACCTATGCCTGGATTGGCCCGTTCATCGGTGCGCTGATCCGCCCGCTGGGTGGCTGGATCTCTGACAAGGTTGGCGGCTCGATTGTCACCCAGGTGATCTCGGTGGTGATGGTCGCAGCCTCGGTGGCGGTCGGCTACGTGCTGCAGCAGGCCTACAGCTCCAGCCAGCCCGAGCAGTACTTCTTCCTGTTCCTGGTGCTGTTCCTGGTGCTGTTCGCTGCCAGTGGCATCGGCAACGGTTCGACCTTCCGCACCATCGGCGTGATCTACGACCGCGAGAAGGCTGGCCCGGTACTGGGCTGGACCTCGGCGGTAGCCGCCTACGGCTCCTTCGTTGCCCCGATCGTGATTGGTGAACAGGTCAAGGCCGGCACCCCGGAGGTGGCCATGTACGGGTTCGCGGTGTTCTACGCCCTGTGCCTGGTTCTCAACTGGTGGTTCTACCTGCGCCGCAACGCCTATGTGAAGAACCCCTGAGCGGAGACAGACCATGAGAATCATGATCGCTTACGACAACTCACGTAATTCCCGCAAGGCGCTGGATGCCACCATCGCCATGTTCAAGCCGCTCAACCCGCTGATCATGCTGATCGGGGTGGTTGAAGGCTCGTTGGACACCAGTGACGCCAGTTCCGAACTGTTCAGCCAGCAACGCGCCGAGTTCCAGGGCTTTCTGCGCGAAGCGGCCGAGCGGGTCGGTCAGGCCGGCCTCAATGCCGATGTGATTCTGGCCGAGGGCGACGCCCGCAAGATGATCCTCAAGGCCGCCGAGCACAAGAAGCCCGACCTGCTGGTGATTGCCCGTCACAGCAACGAGCCGGACGGTGGCTTCATATCGCGCTCGCTCAATCTGCTGGTCGATGAACTCGACTACATGACTTTTGGCAGTGTCAGTGCCTTCCTGGCGCGCCGGGCTCCGTGCCCGGTGCTGATCCAGGCTTGCCCCTGAGTTGCAAGGAGTAACGGAACATGAAAGTTGCTGATGTGTTCAAGTGGAAGAACCCGGAAATCAGGGCGCTGCATCTGACCTGGATCGCTTTCTACATCACTTTCTTCGTCTGGTTCGGCATGGCGCCGCTGGCTTCGAGCATGCTGAAAAGCCTCGACTGGCTGACCCCGGACGATATCAAGCTGTTTGCCATTGCCAACGTGGCGCTGACGATCCCGGCGCGGATCATCGTCGGGATGGCGCTGGACCGTTGGGGGCCGCGCCGGGTGTTCTCGGTGCTGCTGGTGGTTATGGCGCTGCCGGCGCTGTTCTTCGCCTTTGGTGACAGCCGCGTACAACTGCTGGTATCACGCCTGGTGCTCAGCTCGATTGGCGCCAGTTTTGTGGTCGGTATCCACATGACCGCCATGTGGTTCAAGCCCAAGGACATCGGTTTTGCCGAAGGCTTCTATGCCGGCTGGGGCAACTTCGGTTCGGCTGCTGCAGCCATGAGCCTGCCGGCTATCGCGATCCATATCTTCGGCGGTCCGGAAGGCTGGCGCTGGGCGATTGCCAGCTCGGCGCTGATCATGGCGGCCTACGGGGTCTACTACTGGTTTGCGATTTCCGACGGCCCGCCCGGTACCGTACATCACAAGCCGAAGAAGGCCAGTGCCATGGAGGTCAGTACCTGGGCCGACATGATCAAGCTGATCCTCTGGACCATCCCCATGGTCGGCGTGCTGGGCATCCTGGTCTGGCGGATTGAGGACATGGGCTACCTGTCAGCAACCGGCGCAACGATCTGCTACGTGGTGATTGCCCTGGTGGTGCTGTACCAGATCATCCAGATCCTGCGGGTCAACGTGCCGATCCTGAAGAAGGGTGTGCCGGAGGATGACAAGTATCCGTTCAACAGCGTCGCCGCGCTGAACTCGACCTATTTCGCCAACTTCGGTGCCGAGCTGGCGGTGGTGTCGATGCTGCCGATGTTCTTCGAATTGACCTGGGGGCTGACTCCGACCACCGCCGGGATCATTGCCGCCTCGTTCGCCTTCGTCAATCTGGTTGCCCGGCCAATGGGCGGGCTGGTGTCCGACCGTTTGGGTAATCGCCGCTTCGTGATGCTGGCCTACATGTTCGGTATCGGTGTCGGCTTCCTGATGATGGGGCTGATGAACGAGAAGTGGCCGTTGCTGGTTGCCGTGGCGGTGACTGTGGCCTGCTCGGTATTCGTGCAGGGGGCTGAGGGCGCGACCTTCGGCATCATCCCCTCGATCAAGCGGCGCATCACCGGGCAAATCTCGGGGATGGCGGGCGCGTATGGCAATGTCGGGGCGGTCTGCTACCTTACTCTCTATACGTTCGTATCCCCGTCGCAGTTCTTCATGATCATTGCCGCCGGGGCCTTCATCAGCTTCGCCCTCTGTTTTGTCTGGCTCAAGGAACCTGAGGGGGCGTTCTCCGAGGAGTACTACGTGTCCTCGGTGGATCGTGAGCTTGAGGCCCTCCGTCAACAGGAAGTGACGATCAAATAAAGCAAAAAACGGCAGCAGTTCCGCTAGTAATCCCGATAGCCACTGAACGGCTTATCCGTTCGGAATGAGGAGAACCACCATGAGCCATCTGCTCGATCAACTGCGCTTCTTCAAGAGGAAGCAGGGCGAATTCGCTGACGGTCACGGCGAGACCCGCGAGGAGTCGCGTGACTGGGAGAACGTCTACCGTGCGCGTTGGCAGTACGACAAAATCGTACGCTCGACCCACGGGGTCAACTGTACCGGGTCCTGTTCCTGGAAGATCTACGTCAAGAACGGTCTGATCACCTGGGAAACCCAGCAGACCGACTATCCGCGCACCCGTCCGGACCTGCCCAACCACGAGCCCCGTGGTTGCCCGCGCGGTGCCAGCTACAGCTGGTATATCTACAGCGCCAACCGGGTCAAGTATCCCAAGGTGCGCAAGTCGCTGCTCAAACTCTGGCGTGAGGCCCGGGCGGGCAAGACCCCGGTCGAGGCCTGGGCCAGTATTGTCGAGGATCCGGCCAAGTCCCGCTCGTACAAGAGCAAGCGTGGTCTGGGCGGCTTTGTGCGCTCCAGCTGGGAGGAAGTGACCGAGATCATCGCCGCTGCCAACGTCTATACCATCAAGCAGTACGGCCCGGATCGGGTGATTGGTTTCTCACCGATTCCGGCCATGTCGATGATCAGCTACGCCGCCGGCAGCCGCTATCTGTCGCTGATTGGCGGGGTGTGCATGAGCTTCTACGACTGGTACTGCGACCTGCCGCCGGCCTCGCCGATGGTCTGGGGCGAGCAGACCGACGTGCCGGAGTCGGCCGACTGGTACAACTCCAACTACATCATTGCCTGGGGCTCCAACGTACCGCAGACCCGGACCCCGGATGCGCACTTCTTCACTGAGGTGCGCTACAAGGGCACCAAGACCGTGGCGGTAACCCCGGACTACTCCGAGGTGGCCAAGCTCACCGACCTGTGGCTCAACCCCAAGCAGGGCACCGATGCGGCGTTGGCCCAGGCCATGAACCATGTGATCTTCAAGGAATTTCACCTGGAGAAACCCAGCGCCTATTTCACCGACTATGTGCGCCGCTATACCGACCTGCCAATGCTGGTGTTGCTTGAGCCTCTGGCCGGCGGCTATCAGCCGACCCGGTTCCTGCGCGCCTCCGATCTGGATGGCAAGCTTGGCCAGGACAACAATCCCGAGTGGAAAACCGTGGCGGTTGACGGCCCGACCGGCGAGCTGGTGTCGCCGTTGGGTTCGATCGGCTATCGCTGGGGCGAGTCCGGCAAATGGAATATCGAGGCCCGTGAAGGGCGTGACGGCCGCGATGTCGAGTTGCAACTGTCACAGCTCGACGGCGGCGAAGCGGTCGAGGTGGCCTTCCCGTATTTTGGCGGCCAACTGCACGAGCACTTCCAGCACGTCGAGGGCGAGGAGATTCAGCTGCGCCGGGTGCCGGCCCGCAGCCTGACCCTGGGCGATGGCCGGGCGGTCAAGGTCGCCACGGTATTTGATATTCAGGCCGCTGGTCTGGGTATTGACCGTGGCCTGGGTGGTGACAACGTTGCCAGCAGCTACGACGATGCCAGCGTGCCCGGCACCCCGGCCTGGCAGGAACAGATCACCGGTGTTGCGCGTGAGAAGGTGATCCAGATCGCCCGCGAGTTCGCCGATACTGCCGACAAGACCCATGGCCGGTCGATGATTATCGTCGGCGCGGCGATGAACCACTGGTACCACATGGACATGAACTACCGCGGCCTGATCAACATGCTGATGTTGTGCGGTTGCGTGGGTCAGACCGGGGGTGGCTGGGCGCACTACGTGGGTCAGGAAAAACTGCGGCCGCAGTGTGGCTGGCTGCCACTGGCCTTCGGCCTGGACTGGAGCCGTCCGCCGCGGCAGATGAACAGCACCAGCTTCTTCTACAACCACAGCTCGCAGTGGCGCCACGAGAAGATGAGCATTCATGAGGTGCTCTCACCCTTGGCCGACAAGAGCCAGTTCCCCGAGCACATGCTCGATTACAACATCCGCGCCGAGCGGGCCGGCTGGTTGCCCAGCGCGCCGCAGCTCAATCGCAATCCGCTGCAAATCTGCCGTGAAGCGGCAGCCAAAGGCCTGGAGCCGAAGGACTATGTACTGCAATCGTTGCAGGACGGCAGTCTGAAGTTCGCCTGTGAGCAGCCGGATAACCCAGACAACTTCCCGCGCAACCTGTTCATCTGGCGCTCCAACCTGCTGGGCAGCTCCGGCAAGGGCCATGAGTACATGCTCAAGTACCTGCTGGGCGCCGAGAAGCATGGCGTGCTCAACGAGGATCTGGGCAAGCGCGACGGCTTCAAGCCACATGAGGCCGAGTGGGTCGATGAGGGTGCGATCGGCAAGCTGGATCTGGTCACCACGCTGGACTTCCGCATGTCCAGTACCTGCGTGTATTCGGACATCGTGCTGCCGACCGCCACCTGGTACGAAAAGGACGATCTCAACACCTCGGACATGCACCCGTTCATCCATCCGCTGTCGCAGGCGGCGGACCCGGCCTGGGAGTCGAAGTCGGACTGGGAAATCTACAAGGCCATCGCCAAGAAGTTTTCCCAGGTGGCCGAGGGTGTGCTTGGGGTCGAACAGGATCTGGTCACCGTGCCGCTGCTGCATGACAGCCCCGGCGAACTGGCTCAGCCGTTCGGTGGTACCGATTGGAAAACCGCCGGTGAAGCGCCGGTACCGGGCAAGAACTGCCCGAACATGATGGTGGTCGAGCGTGACTACCCCAACACCTACAAGAAGTTCACCTCGCTTGGGCCGTTGATGGACAAGCTGGGTAACGGTGGCAAGGGAATCGGCTGGAATACCGAGCATGAGGTCGAGTTCCTCGGCAAGCTCAACCATGTGGTGCAGGAAGAGGGTGTCAGCCAGGGTCGGCCACAGATCAATACTGCCATTGATGCTGCTGAGGTCGTACTCAGCCTGGCACCCGAGACCAATGGTCATGTGGCGGTCAAGGCCTGGGCGGCACTGTCGAAATTCACCGGTCGCGATCACACCCATCTGGCACTGGCCAAGGAGCACGAAGCGATCCGCTTCCGTGACATTCAGGCGCAGCCGCGCAAGATCATTTCCAGCCCGACCTGGTCTGGCCTGGAAGACGAGAAGGTCAGTTACAACGCCGGCTACACCAACGTCCACGAGCTGATTCCATGGCGCACCATCACCGGTCGTCAGCAGTTCTATCAGGATCACCCGTGGATGCAGGCGTTCGGTGAGCAGTTGATGAGCTATCGCCCGCCGATCAACACCCGCACCATTGAGTACGTCAAGGGCAAGAAGCCCAACGGCAATACTGAGATCGTGCTGAACTGGATCACCCCGCACCAGAAGTGGGGCATCCACAGCACCTATTCGGACAACCTGATCATGCTCACTCTCAGTCGGGGTGGGCCGATCATCTGGCTGTCGGAAATCGATGCCAAAAAAGCCGGTATCGAAGACAACGACTGGGTTGAGTGCTTCAACGCCAACGGTGCGCTGGTCGCCCGGGCGGTGGTCAGTCAACGGGTCAAGGAGGGCATGGTGATGATGTACCACGCCCAGGAACGGATCGTGAACATGCCGGGAAGTGAAATGACCGGTACTCGTGGCGGTCACCACAACTCGGTCACCCGGGTGGTGCTCAAGCCGACTCACATGATCGGTGGTTATGCCCAGCAGGCCTATGGTTTCAACTACTACGGCACCGTGGGCTGCAACCGTGACGAGTTCGTTGTGGTACGCAAGATGAGCAAGGTCGACTGGCTGGATGGCCCCAATGGGGACGCTCTGCCGCAACCCTTGCCGCGTGATATCGACTGAGGAGACAGCCATGAAGATTCGTTCACAAGTGGGCATGGTGCTGAACCTGGACAAGTGCATTGGCTGCCATACCTGCTCGATTACCTGCAAGAACGTCTGGACCAGCCGTGAAGGCATGGAGTACGCCTGGTTCAACAACGTCGAGACCAAACCCGGCATTGGCTATCCCAAGGAATGGGAGAACCAGGACAAGTGGAAGGGCGGCTGGGTCCGCAACAAGGACGGCTCGATCAACCCGAAGATCGGTGGCAAGTTCCGGGTGCTGGCGAACATCTTCGCCAACCCCGACATGCCGACCATCGACGACTACTACGAGCCGTTCGATTTTGACTACCAGCATCTGCACACCGCGCCCGAGTCGGCCCACCAGCCGACCGCCAGGCCGCGTTCGGCGATTTCCGGCAAGCGGATGGAGAAGATCGAATGGGGCCCGAACTGGGAAGAAATTCTTGGCACCGAGTTCGCCAAACGGCGCAAGGACAAGAACTTCGACCAGGTCCAGGCCGACATCTACGGTGAGTATGAAAACACCTTCATGATGTACTTGCCGCGCCTGTGCGAGCACTGCCTGAACCCGGCCTGTGCGGCCGCCTGCCCGAGTGGCGCGATCTATAAGCGCGAAGAGGATGGCATCGTTCTGATCGACCAGGAAAAGTGCCGCGGCTGGCGCATGTGCATCAGCGGCTGCCCGTACAAGAAGATCTACTTCAACTGGAAGAGCGGCAAATCCGAGAAGTGCATTTTCTGTTACCCGCGGATCGAGTCGGGTATGCCGACCGTCTGCTCGGAAACCTGTGTTGGCCGGATTCGCTACCTTGGCGTACTGCTGTACGACGCCGACCGGATTCATGAGGTGGCCAGTACCCCGAACGAGCAGGACCTGTACCAGAAGCAACTGGAGATTTTTCTTGATCCGCATGATCCCAAGGTGATCAAGCAGGCGCTGGCCGATGGCGTGCCGATGTCGGTGATCGAGGCGGCGCAGCAATCGCCGGTGTACAAGCTGGCGGTGGACTGGAAGCTGGCGCTGCCGCTGCACCCGGAATACCGCACGCTGCCGATGGTCTGGTACGTGCCGCCACTGTCGCCGATCCAGAATGCAGCCGAGGCTGGCAAGGTCGGGATGAACGGCATTCTGCCGGATGTCGACAGCCTGCGCATTCCGCTGCGCTATCTGGCCAACCTGCTGACTGCCGGTGATGAAGCGCCGGTCAAGCTGGCGCTCAAGCGTCTGCTGGCCATGCGCGTGTACAAGCGGGCCCAGCAGGTCGACGGGGTGGAAGATCTCAAGGCACTGCAAGAGGTGGGTCTGACCAAGGCGCTGGCCGAGGACATGTACCGCTATCTGGCGATTGCCAACTACGAGGACCGCTACGTGATCCCCACCGCGCACCGCGAAGAGGCGCTGAGCGAAGTCTTTGCCGAGCGCAATGGCTGTGGCTTCAGCTTCGGCAGCGGCTGCAATGGCAGTTCCGAGGTCAACATGTTCGGTGGCAAGAAGGCCAGCCGCCGTGACGTGCTCAAGACCGTGCAGATCTGGGAGAACTGAACATGCGAATTCTCAAGGTAATTTCCCTGTTGCTCGATTACCCCGAGGCCGCCGTCCAGGCGGCCCGGGATGAGCTGAGCCAAGCGATTGCCGCTGCCCGGGAGATCAGCCCGGTCCAGCGTCAGGCCCTGCAGGCGCTGCTGGAGCGTGTCGCCGGCCAGCCATTGCTGGACGTGCAGGAAGCCTGGACCGAGCTGTTCGAGCGTGGCCGCTACCTGTCGCTGTTGCTGTTCGAACATGTGCATGGCGAGTCGCGCGACCGTGGTCAGGCGATGGTTGATCTGATGGCCCAGTATGAGGCCGCCGGTTTTGCCATCGGGGTCAAGGAGCTGCCGGACTACATCCCGCTGTACCTGGAGTTTCTTGCCAGTCGAGAGGATCTGGAGGCCCGCGAAGGTCTGGCCGATGTACAGCACCTGCTGGCGCTGCTGGCTGCCCGGTTGGCCGAGCGTGAGTCGGACTATGCCGCCTGCTTGCAGGCGCTGTTGCAGATTGCCGGGTGTGAGCCGGAAACGGCCACCGCCGGTATCGAACCGGGTCAGCCCGATCACAGTCTGGAAGCACTCGACCGGGACTGGCAGGAAGAGGAAGTGACCTTCCTCAATGGCGACAGCCAGGGCTCCTGCGGCACCAGCCGGGCACCGGGCAAACCGCGTGAAGAACAGGCGGTGCCGGTGCATTGGGTCGGGTTCAACGATAACGCCGTATCGGCCGGCAAGGCCTAGGAGGCAAGCATGTCAAACTTCAATTTTCTTCTGTTCGGCGTGTATCCCTACATTGCCCTGGCGGTGTTTGTGATCGGCAGTTGGGCGCGCTTCGATCTGTCGCAATACACCTGGAAGGCGCACTCCAGTCAGCTTATGCATGACAAGGGCCTGCGTCTGGCCAGCAACCTGTTCCATATTGGCATCCTGTTCATTCTGGCCGGGCACTTTGTTGGCCTGCTGATCCCGGAGGCGATTTATCACCATGTCATCAGCACCTCGAACAAGCAGTTGCTGGCGATGGTGTCGGGCGGGTTCTTCGGCATCCTGTGCCTGATCGGTCTGCTCATGCTGATTCACCGGCGCATGACCAACCCGCGGGTACGTGCCCAGTCGAGCTTCTCGGACATCATGATTCTCTGGGTGTTGCTGGCGCAACTGCTGCTGGGTCTGGCCACCATTCCGGCCTCGGCCGGACACATGGATGGCTCGGTGATGGTGTTGCTGGCCAACTGGGCACAGTACACCGTGACCTTCCAGCCGTTCCTGGCGGCTGCGTCGATCGAGCCGGTCAGCCTGGTCTACAAACTGCATGTGTTCCTCGGCCTGACGCTGTTCGTACTGTTCCCCTTTACCCGGCTGGTGCACATCATCAGTGCCCCGGTGTGGTATCTGGGTCGCCGTTATCAGATCGTCCGTCAACGTGGTTGAGAGCCTGGTGCGTGCGGGGCAGTTACCCGCACGCTTTCAGACCCGTACAGGAGTAGAGCGATGAACAACGCTGCGATCATTGCCAGCAGTGAGCGTGCCGAGTGGCCGCAGGTCAGGGTCAACGGTATCGAGCTGGACCCCGAGGCGATTGCCCGGGAAATGCAGTATCACCCGGCCGAGAATCGTGAAGATGCGATTTATCTGGCGGCTCAGGCACTGGTCATTCGAGAGTTGCTGGACCAGCGGGCTGCCGAGTTGGGTGTGGAAGTACGGCCCGCTGCGGGTGAAACGGCCGAAGAGGCCCTGATTCGTGGCTTGCTGGAGCGTGAGGTGCAGGTGCCGGAAGCTGATGAGGCCAGCCTGCAACGTTTCTACCAGGCCAATCAGGCGCGCTATTGCAGTGCTCCACTGGTGGCGGCCAGTCATATCCTGCTGGCCGTGCCGGCCGAAGATGCGGTGGGGCGCAGCCAGCAGCGTGAGGTGGCGTTGCAGTTGATCAGCCAGTTGCAGGAGGCGCCCGAGCGGTTTGCCGAACTGACCAAGCGGCATTCCGATTGCCCATCCAAAGAGCAGGGCGGGGCGCTGGGCCAGATCAGCCAGGGTCAGACCGTGCCCGAGTTCGAGCGGCAGTTGCTGCGTCTGCCAGAAGGCTTGTCGGCGCAGCCACTGGAGTCGCGTTACGGTCTGCATATCGTCAGGGTCGATCAGCGTATTGATGGCCGCCAACTGCCCTATGAGCATGTTCGCGACAGCATCGCCCGGGAGCTGGGTGAGCGGGTCTGGCGCAAGGCGGTAGTGCAGTATCTGGAAACCCTGATGGCTGAGGCCGAGATCGAAGGTATCGTTCTGCGTGCCGCTGATTCGCCACTGGTGCAATAGGAGGGCGTCATGACTGAGGCAGCGCTGATCGACGGCCTGGGCCGACGTATCGATTATCTGCGGCTGTCGGTGACCGACCGCTGCGACTTTCGCTGCGTCTACTGCATGGCCGAGGATATGACCTTTCTGCCACGCCAGCAGGTCTTGAGCCTGGAGGAGATTGAACGGCTGGCCCGGCTGTTCGTCGCCCGCGGGGTGAAAAAAATCCGCCTGACCGGCGGCGAACCACTGGTGCGTCAGGGTATTGTCGGGTTGTGTGAGCGCATCAGCGCGCTGCCCGGTTTGCGTGAACTGGTTATGACCAGCAACGGCTCGCAACTGGTCAAGCTGGCCCGGCCGTTGGCCGATGCCGGTGTCAAACGCCTGAACATCAGTCTCGATAGCCTCGACCCCGCCCGTTTCCGGGCGATCACCCGCACTGGCGAGCTGGCGCAGGTATTGGCCGGGATCGAGGCCGCGCGTAGTGCGGGTTTCGAACGCATCAAGCTCAATGTGGTGGCGATGAAAGGGCGCAATGCCGACGAAGTCCCGGCGCTGGTCGACTACGCCCTGAACCACGGGCTGGATATCAGTTTCATCGAGGAGATGCCGCTGGGCGAAGTGGGCCGTTCACGCGCTGAGTCGCTGTGCAGCAGCGATGAAGTCCGTGCCCGGATCGCTGAACGCTACAGTTTGCTCGACAGCACCGAAAGCACCGGTGGCCCGGCCCGTTATGTGCGGGTAGCGGATTACCCGGCCTCGCGTATCGGTTTCATCTCGCCGCACTCGCACAACTTCTGCGCCAGTTGCAACCGCGTGCGGCTGACTGCCGAAGGTCGGCTGCTGCTGTGCCTGGGGCATGAAAACGCCATTGATCTGCGCGCGCTGGTGCGCCGCCACCCGACCACTGACGCACCGATTCATCAGGCCCTGGACCGGGCCATGCAGCTCAAACCGGCCCGTCACCAGTTCGAAGTGGATCAGGTACAGATTCTGCGGTTCATGAACGCCAGTGGTGGCTGACCGGCAAAGATCATCTCCCTTGGGGCCGCATGAGCGGCCCATTTTTTACCTCCCTCAGCACGGCGCGGGTGCTCCGCGCCGGGCATAGAACCACCAGGTTACGGCAATGCAGCTGGCGTAGAACAGGATGAAGCCGATGAAGGCCGCGGCCACGCTGCCAGTGAGTTCAATGGAGCTGCCGTAGGCCTTGGGGATGAAGAAACCGCCATAGGCGGCAATCGCCGAGATGAAACCGATGACCGCCGCCGATTCGCGGTTGGCGGCCTTCTGGGCCTCTTCGGCGCGTTCGTTGCCCAGCTCGCGCAGTAGCAGATCATGGAAAATCACCGGAACCATGCGGAAGGTCGAGCCGTTACCGATACCCGAGCAGACGAACAGCAGCAGGAACATGGCAAAGAAGCCCCAGAAGTTACCGCTCCCTTGGTCGCTCGGCAGAAAGCTCAGCACACCGATGACCCCGCCGATCATGACCACGAAGGCCCAGAGGGTTACTTGTGCGCCACCAAGCCTGTCGGCCATGGCACCGCCGACCGGGCGCGCCAGAGCGCCAACCAGAGGCCCAAGGAAGGCATACTTGACCGGGTCCATTTCCGGGAACTGCATGCCGGCCAGCAACGGGAAACCGGCGGCAAAACCGATGAAACTGCCGAACATGCCCATATACAGCCAGCACATCAGCCAGTTGTGCTGACGCTTGAAGATCACCGCCTGATCCTTGAAGCTGGCCTTGGCGTCGGCGATGTCGTTCATGCCGAACCAGGCCGCCAGGGCGGCCACTACGATCAGTGGCACCCAGATGAAGGCGGCGTTCTGCAGCCAGACCGGATTGCCAGCGTTGCTGCCCTCCTGAATGATCAGCGGCTCACCGGCCATGCCGCCGAAGACGCTGCTGGCAATGGCCAGCGGTGCCAGCAACTGCATGGCGGACACCCCGAGGTTGCCGAGCCCGGCATTCATGCCCATGGCTGCGCCCTTGTGTGCCTGCGGGTAGAAGAAGCTGATATTGGCCATGCTGGAGGCAAAATTGCCGCCACCAAAACCGCACAGCAAGGCCAGGATTAGCATAATCAGGTAGGGCGTATCCGGATTTTGCACCGCAACCCCGATCCACAGGCAGGGCAGCAGCAGGCTGGCGGTGGATAATGCCGTCCAGCGCCGACCACCGAAGATCGGCACCATGAAACTGTAGAAGATCCGTAAGGTGGCGCCGGACAGTGCCGGCAAGGCGGCCAGCCAAAACAACTGGTTGGCGCTGTAACTGAAGCCCAGGGCTGGCAGCTTTACTACCAGAATGCTCCAGATGGTCCAGACCGCGAAGGCCAGCAACAGGTTGGGGATCGAGATCCACAGGTTGCGAGTGGCGATGCGTCGCCCCGTTGTGTCCCAGAACTCTGGATCTTCCGGACGCCAGTCGTCCAGCACAAAGGCCTTGGGTGTGGCCAGCTCCGGCAGATCGGTCGAGACTTGCTGGGTTTGCCATTCGATCCGCTCGGCCCGGCGAATACTGTAGTGCATCCAGCCCAGTGCCGCAGCGACGATCAGAAACAGCAGCATGAAGCTGCTTTGCCAGATGCCGATGACGTCATTGAGCATGCCGAAGGTCAGTGGCAGGCAAAAACCGCCCAGCCCCCCCACCATGCCGACCACCCCGCCAACCGCGCCGACATGCTTGGGATAGTAGACCGGAATATGTTTGAACACCGCCGCCTTGCCCAGCGACATGAAGAATCCGAGGATGAAGATCAGCACGGTGAAGGCATACAGGCTGATTTCAAGATGAAAGCGAACCTCGCCCTGGACACCTGCAATGATGAAGTCGGTAGCCGGATAGCTGAGCACAAAGGTGCAGGCTACCGAAGCCAGAAAGGTCCAGTACATGACCTTGCGGGCGCCGTAGCGGTCTGACAGCACCCCGCCGAGAATGCGAAACAGCGAGGCCGGCACGGTATAGAGTGCGGCAATGATCCCGGCGGTCTTGATGTCGACCTTATAGACGCCCATCAGGTAGTGCGGCAGCCACAGGGCCAGGGCAACGAAAGCGCCAAACACAAAGAAGTAATACAGCGAGAAGCGCCAGACCCTGGGGTCGGCCAGGGGCGAGAGTTGCTCGAGCATTCCCGGCGCGCCTTGTTGTCTGCGTTCGGCGGCCAGAGGGTCTTCACGGGCGGCGAGCAAAAACACCACGCCCATGATGGCCAGGATCGCTGCATAGACCTGAGCCGTTCCCTGCCAGCCGAGGGCGACCAGCAGAAAGGGGGCGGCGAAGTTGGTGACCCCCGCGCCGACATTGCCGGCGCCGAAGATGCCCAGCGCCGTGCCTTGACGCTCGGGCTCGAACCAGGCGGCGGTGTAGGTCACGCCGACAATGAAGGCGCCCCCTGCCAGGCCTACACCCAGTGCGCCGAGCAGCAGCATGGGGTAATTCTGTGCATAGGTCAGCAGGTAGGTGCAGGCGGCGCTGGTCAGCATCAGCAGGCCGAATACCCAGCGGCCGCCATAGCGGTCGGTCCAGATCCCCAGAAACAGCCGGCTGATCGAACCGGTCAGTACTGGCGTGGCCATTAGCAGGCCGAGCTGGGTATCACTCAGGCCGAACTCGGTTTTCATGCTCAGGCCGATGATGGAAAACACCGTCCAGACCGCAAAGCACAACGTGAAGGCCAGGGTGGACAGGCCCAGAGCCTGATATTGCCGGCTCCGTGGCACAGGGGTGGGCAAGGCCATGAAGTTCTCCTTTCCTTCATTACACAGTCAGATATGAACGCCGTCAGGTCTAACTGTAGTAGAGGCAGGCGATCTATCCAGTGTGGCTGGAGGGCTCCGGCCGGGTCCAAAGCCACAGCGCGACGCACAGCAGGAAGGCCGGCAACAGCCAGCGCAGCAGTTGTGGTGCTGGGAGCAGCCAGATCATCAGCACGCTGCTGAGCATCAGGGCACTGGCCAGCCATTTGGCCTTGCGCGGAACGGCCCGGTGCTCGCGCCAGTTACGGATCAGCGGACCGTAATGCGGGTGGGCGAGCAGGCGGGCTTCCAGTTCAGGCCAGCCGCGGGCGCCAGCCCAGGCCGCTACCAGAAGAAAGGGCGTGGTCGGCAGGCCGGGCAGTACTACGCCAAGAGTGGCCAGGCCGAGACAAAGAGAGGCCAGTGTGCGCCAAAACCAGAACATGGGTGGGGTTGGTTCTCCGGGTCAGGATCGGTCGCTGCAAAGTATAGGCTTCCCAGTGTCTGCTGGAACGTTCGAGCAGTCTCCCTGGGAGAATTCATTGAGCAGCCGCGACAGGCTGGGAATCCGGATATGCCGTGCCTTGCTCTCGATCAGCCCGCGTTCGCGCAGGTTGGCCATGGCCCGTGACAGGGTTTCCGGCTTGATTGACAGCCGCGCGGCGATCAGGCCCTTGGGCAGCATCAGGTCGATGGCGGCGCTGTCCTGCGAATGGTCCTTGACCTGGCCAGCCAGGTACAGGGCCAGGCGTTGAGTGGCATTTTGCAACGTCAGATTTTCCAGTTCGTCCAGGCGTTGATGCAGACGAATGCTCAGATGGCCGAGCAGGTGCAGGCAGGTTTGTGGGTTTTCCTGCAAGTGATGCAGCATCAGGCGGTTGGAGAAGGCGACCAGTTTGACCGCATCCAGGGTTTCGGCGCAGACCGGATAAACCGACTTGCGCATGAACATCACCGCTTCCGCGAAGGTGTGGCCCGGCTGGATGATTTCCACCACCTTTTCCTTGCCATCGGCTGATATGCGGTACAGCTTGACGCGGCCCTCCAGCACCATGAAGAAACGCTCGGCAGGATCGCTCTGGCGCAGAATCTGCGCGTGGGCGTGATACTCACGGTAGTGAGCGTCGGCCAGCAGTTGCTCTTGCACTGCGGGGCTGAAATGAGCCAGCAGTGGGTGGTGGAGGACCTGCAGGCGGTGCGGTTTGCTGAGTGGCATGAGCGTTCCATCATCGAAGGCAGGGTTTCAGAGTAAATTCTTGACGGCCATCAAGCCATGCCCCCAAAGAGGTAACCGGTTCGCAGCTTAGCCTGGCTTTCCATCTGCACGTGGGGCCCAGAGCATGGGCGTGTAATGGCAGAGAAACAGGACAAAGGCTGCTGTCCAGCACAGGCTACTCAGCCAGAAACCGGCCAGCGGCTGACTGGGCGCCAGCCAGACGCGCAGTGGTACCGCCAGATTGAGCAGGGCGAAGGCCACTCCCATGCTGACGGGTGGCTGCAGCGGCCGGCCTGTGTGGCCGAGACTGACTCTGGCAATCATGGCCAGAATCATGCCGGCCATGGCCCCGATGGTCAGCAGATGCAGGCCCTGGCTGAAGCCGGGACGCCAGCCCAGATGCCAGAAGCCGTTGACCAGCAGGGCCAGCACCAGCCAGGCATAAGCCAGGTGCAGGGACCAGAGCAGCGGCACGCGCCAGATACCCGGGTGGTGCCAGCGCAGCAGGCGGATCAGGTGTCCCGCGGCCAACCCCAGAAATAGTGCGGCTTGCCAGGGAGCGGCAACCAGTCCGATACCGCTGAGTATCAACAGTGCCAGCAACAAGCCGCCGAGCAACAGAGCATGATCAAGCCAGGGCCAGGCCGTGACCTGGGCGTTCAGCCCCAGCCCGCGACTGGTGAAGAAGGGGATGACCCGGCCACCGATCAGGCCGATCAGCGCGGCAATTAACCAGATGGCCGCCAGCGCGCCTTGGCGTTGCAGGCCGTGATCGTTGCGTTGCAGGCCGATCAGGCTGATCAGATTGCACAGTGTCAGCAGGCCGAGCACCAGCACGATTGGGTAATTGCGTACCTGACGCACTTGCCACAGACGCAGGCCAAGCACGATCGCCACGGCCGGCAGGAAGATCAGGTCCAGGGGGATCAGCAACCAGTTGGGCGCGCCGACCAGCCAGGCGAGGCGGGCAGCCAGCCACAGCCCGGCCAGGAGTGCCAGAGGACGCCCGGCCAGGCCCGCGATGCCGGTCCAGTTCTGCACGGCAGTCAGCAGAAAACCGGCCACAATGGCCACGGCGAAGCCGAAGGGCATTTCATGCCGGTGCCAGGCCAGCCAGCCACCGGCCGGCTGCCAGTCGATCAGGCCGAACAGGGCGGCGACCCACAAGGGGACCGCCAGTGCAGCGTACAGGCTGCCGGCCAGAAAAAAGGGGCGAAAGCCCAGACCGAATAGGGCCATGGAAATCTCCTTGCTGTTGCCGCATGCTGCCGTTGCGGAGCGGTTGCGACAATATGTCCTTGGGGGTACCTCGGTAGCAGCCTTTATTTGGGAGGTACTTCTAGTAAGCTGAAACCAGCCATGGCCGACGGACCCGAACAATGACCTATCTGCTACTCAAGAGCCTGCATTTGCTGATGGCTATCGCTTTCATTGGCACACTGTTTTTCCAGGTTCTGATTCTCTGGCCTGCCGCACGCGAACTGGAGCCAGCCAGCCGAACCAAGCTGGCGGAGTTGCTGGGCCAGCGGGCGCGCCATGTCATCCACTGGGTGGCCTTACTGCTGTATGGCGCGGGCATCGCCCTGGCCTGGCCCTATCGACGGTTGCTGGCCGACCCGCTGGCGACCACCTTCGGCACGCTGCTGAGTCTTAAAATTCTGCTGGCGCTACTGATCATCGGTCATTACGTGGCGTTGATCGTGTTGCGCCGCCGCCAGTTGATTGCCGAGCGCGGCATGCACTGGCTGAACGTCAGTCTGTTGCTGCATGCCGTGCTGCTGGTTATCTGTGCCAAGGCGATGTTCGTGCTGTAACGCCAGTCAGGCCTGGAACAGGATGTTGTTTTCCAGATGAATGTGCTGCATCAGGTCCTGGCGCAGTTCTTCCAGCCCGCGGTACAGCGCCTGCCAGGTGTTGCAGGCGCCGGGTGGCGGGGTAATGTCGTTGGTCAGGTTGATAACCCCTTCGAGCGCATCGCCATGCTGCTCATGCTCGAAGCGCATCACGCTGATGGGGCCGGAGGCCATGGCGGCATGCCCGCGGGCCAATAACGGGAACAGGATCTGCTCCTCTTTCAGCATGTGGCTTTCCAGTTCCTGAAGCATGGCGCACAGATGATCGGCCAGGCCGTTGGGGCACTCGGGCCGGTCACCATGTACCTGCTCGACCCGGCGGGCCAGGCGAATCAGTTCCGGCAGTTGCTCGCGGTGCCGGGCATGATAGCGATGCAGAATGTGATCAATCAGTTCCGCGGCACTGGCGCTGCTCCAGTCCTGGGCATCGCCGGGGCCGGCGCTCAGGCGCTGCAATTCATTGATCACGGCATCCGGCTCCAGGCCTTTGCGGGAGCTGGCTTCGGCCAGGGTCCGATGACCATTGCAGCAGAAGTCCAGGCGGTAGTCGTGAAACACCTTGGTGGCGCCGGGAATACTGCGGGCCAGGTCGCCCAAAGGGCTGTTGAGATAGTCGATGTTCATGCACTTGCTCCGTTCAGTGGATCTGACTGAACCATGGCAAGCTCTGTGCCAGTTTTTAAATTTTTGATATTTATGGGTATTTTAATTTTTATGGTCATTATTACCTATCAAAAATAGGGTTTATTTGACCGTCATAGGGTAGATTGAACCATGATCGACAAGCTGCTTTTACCTGACTTGGTTGCGGATCTGCCCGCTGCGGTACGTTTGCAGCGCCTAGTGCACGTATTGCGCGAGGCGTTTGCCTGTGGCGCGGTGGTGCTGCTACAGCGCGAAGATGACTGCCTGCGGCCTCTGGCGGCGGTGGGGTTGGTGCAGGATGCGCTGGGCCGGCGTTTCGAGATTGCACGCCACCCACGTCTGGCAGCCTTGCTGTCGCGCCGTGAGCCGACCTGGTTCGAGCCGGGCAGCCCGCTACCGGATCCTTATGACGGCTTGCTCGACGACAGCCCCGGTGCGCCGCTGCCGGTACACGATTGCATGGGTGTCAGTCTGTATGTGGAAGGTGAGTTGTGGGGGGCTCTGACCTTTGACGCACTGCGTGCCGGCACCTTTGACGAACAGGCCCGGTTGCGTCTGCAGGAGTTGTTGCCGCTGGTTGAGGCGCTACTGCGGGTAACTCGCCTGGAGCAGGAAAACCGGGCCTTGCGCCTGGACCGGGTGACTGCGCCCGAGACGCTGCCTGGTCGCTTCGAGCACGGCATTGTCGGCCAGAGCCCGGCGCTCACCCGCTTGCTTGAGGAACTGGCAGTGGTGGCCGATTCAGACTTGCCGGTACTGTTGAGTGGCGAAACCGGGGTGGGCAAGGAGTTGTTTGCCCATTGGCTGCATCGCCACTCGGCGCGTGCGGATAAACCGTTGGTTCAGGTCAACTGTGCGGCGTTGCCGGAGTCGCTGGCTGAAAGTGAGCTGTTCGGCCATGTCAAAGGCGCATTCTCCGGGGCGGCCAACGATCGCAGTGGCCGATTCGATGCCGCTGACGGCGGCACCCTGTTTCTCGATGAGGTCGGTGAGTTGCCTCTGAGTGTCCAGGCCAAGCTGCTGAGAACCCTGCAAAATGGCGAGATTCAGCGTTTGGGCGCTGACCAGCCGCTGCGGGTGAATGTGCGTATCATCGCAGCCACCAACCGTAACCTGGCCGACTCGGTGGCCAAGGGCGACTTCAGGGCTGATCTTTATCACCGGCTTTCAGTCTACCCGGTGCCGATCCCGGCCCTGCGTGAGCGTGGCAATGACATCCTGCTGCTGGCTGGGCACTTTCTTGAACTCAACCGGTCGCGTCTGGGCGTGCGTAGCCTGCGTCTGGCCAGCGATGCCGAACAGGCGCTACTGGCCTATGACTGGCCCGGCAACGTGCGTGAGCTTGAGCATGTGATCAGCCGTGCAGCGATCCGGGCGCTAGGGCGTGAAGGCTCGCGCCAGGCCATGCTGGTCCTGGACACGGCAGTATTGGATGTGCCGGCCAGTATCGTCCCGACGCTCAGGGACGAACGCAGTGCTGGCGAGGCTCCTGCGGGCGTGCAGCCCATGCGTATAAGCGTGGACAGTTGTCAGCGCGAGCAGATTCGCCGGGCACTGGCGGTGACCGATGGCAACTGGAGCGCCGCGGCGCGAATGCTGGATCTGGACCCGAGCAACCTGCACAAGCTGGCTCGGCGGCTGGGGCTGAAAAGCCTTGGTGAGTGACCGGTGGTCCAGGCAAGTGGCGCACCGTTGATATGCGTCAAGGTGTCGGCAAGGCGCTGGCTGTAGGCTGTACGACATCAGAGTCATACATTCGGAGCGTCCTCCCATGTTCAATACCATCCGCTGGGATGCCGAACTCATCCGTCGTTACGATACCGCAGGGCCGCGCTATACCTCCTATCCCACTGCTGTGCAGTTTCATGATGGTGTTGAGCCTGCTGATCTGCTTCAGGCACTGGAAGGTAGCCGCTTTGCGCGCCGACCGCTGTCGCTGTACGTGCATGTGCCGTTCTGCGCCAACATCTGCTACTACTGCGCCTGCAACAAGGTCATTACCAAGGACCGCAGCCGCTCTCAGCCTTACCTTAAGAGCCTGTTCCGCGAGATCGAGCTGATCTCGGCCCATGCCGATCCGGACCAGCAGGTTGAACAACTGCATTTCGGCGGCGGCACGCCCACATTCCTTGGTCATGAGGAACTGCGTGGGCTGATGGCCAAGCTGCGGGCGCATTTCAACCTGCATGATGACGATATCGGCGACTACAGTATCGAGATCGACCCGCGCGAGGCGGACTGGTCGACCATGGGTATGTTGCGTGAAATTGGCTTTAACAGGGTCAGTTTCGGGGTCCAGGATCTGGATCCCGAAGTGCAGCGGGCGGTCAACCGGCTGCAAAGCCCTGAACAGACCCAGGCGGTGATGGATGCGGCGCGCACACTGGAATACCGCTCGATCAACATCGATCTGATCTACGGCCTGCCCAAGCAGAGCCCGGAGAGTTTTGCCAAGACCGTGGAGGCGATCATCGCGCTCAAGCCGGATCGGCTGTCGGTATTCAACTACGCTCATCTGCCCGAACGTTTTCCGCCGCAGCGGCGGATCAACGCGGCCGATCTGCCCAGCCCCGAAGCCAAGCTGCAGATGCTGGAAACCAGCATCCGGCAACTGACCGATGCCGGTTACCGTTATATCGGCATGGACCATTTTGCCTTGCCCGACGATTCCCTGAGCCTGGCCCAGGAGTCGGGTGAGCTGCAGCGCAACTTCCAGGGCTACACCACCCATGGCCACTGCGATTTGATCGGTCTGGGAGTTTCATCCATCAGTCAGATCGGTGATCTGTATTGCCAGAACACGGCCGACATCAAGGTTTATCAGGACAGCCTTGATCAGGACCGGCTGGCGACCCGGCGCGGCTTAAGCTGCAATGCTGACGACCGGTTGCGCCGGGCTGTGATCGGCCAGCTCATTTGCCATTTCAAACTGCGTTTCAGTGATATCGAGCGGCGCTTTGGCATCGACTTTCAGAACTATTTTGCCGATTGCTGGCCGATTCTTCAGCAAATGCACCGTGATGGCCTGATCCGGCTGGATGTCGACAACATCGAAATATTGCCGGCCGGACGACTGCTGGTGCGCTCGGTGTGCATGGTGTTCGACGCCTACCAGCAGGTTGATGGTAGTCAGCGGTTTTCGCGGATTATTTAGCTCCGGCATCGTCATGGCGAGTCGCGAAGCGGCGTGGCCATCCATAAGTGTGCATGGATCACCACACGGCTAGGCCGCTGGTAATGACGAGTGGCTGGTCGTGCCCGTTGCAAAATCGGGTGGCTTGGGGTATTGATATGCAACCAGTTGCATAAATATTCCAACAACAGGAGCCGCCCATGTCATCCAATACCCTTGCTCCGGCTGCCCAGGCCACCCTTGATACCTGGCACCGGATTCTCGAACGTAATGCAATGGAAGAGCTGGACCCGTTGCTGGCCGATGACATAGTGTTTCGCTCGCCGGTAGCCCATACCCCCTATCCAGGGCGAGCGGCCATCAAGCTGGTACTCAAAAACGTCAATCAGGTTTTCGAGAATTTCCGCTATCATCGCAGCTTCGTCAGTGACTGCGGCTCCAGCGTAGTTCTGGAGTTCAGTGCCGAGGTCAACGGCAAGGCGCTCAAGGGCATCGACATGCTGCGTTTCGATGACCAGGGCAAGATTCTTGAATTCGAAGTCATGGTACGGCCGCTGAGCGGACTGCAGGCACTGGGTGCGGAAATGGCCCGGCGCATGGAGCCTTACAAGGCGATTCTGGCTGGCCAGGCCTGATCAATTTCCACCTGTTTCCGGAGGCTTCATGGCTCTTCCCGCAATTCTGCAAAATCTGTCGTTGCCGGCGGTCTGCTCGCCGCTGTTCATCATTTCCAACCCTGATCTGGTAATTGCCCAGTGTAAGGCCGGGGTGGTTGGCTCGTTCCCGGCGCTCAATGCGCGTCCCGGACCGGTGCTGGAAGAGTGGCTGGAGCGCATCACTCGCGAGCTGGACGAATACAATGCGCAAAACCCGGACAAACCGGCCGCGCCGTTTGCGGTCAACCAGATCGTACACAAGTCCAATGACCGGCTGGAGCACGACCTGGCACTGTGCGAAAAGTACAAGGTGCCGATCATCATCACCTCGCTGGGTGCTCGTGAGGATCTGAATCAGCGGGTCCACGCCTATGGCGGCATCGTGCTGCACGACATCATCAACAACAAGTTCGCCAAGAAGGCCATCGAGAAAGGCGCTGATGGCCTGATCGCGGTAGCTGCTGGTGCCGGTGGGCATGCCGGTACCCAGTCGCCGTTCGCGCTGATCCAGGAAATCCGCGAATGGTTCGACGGCCCGCTGCTGCTGTCCGGCTCGATTGCCAACGGCAATGCGGTGCTGGCAGCCCAGGCCGCCGGGGCCGATCTGGCCTACATCGGCTCGGCCTTCATCGCCACCGAAGAAGCCCATGCCGACCAGGCCTACAAGGACATGATCGTTGCCAGTAGCGCCGAGGACATCGTCTACTCCAACCTGTTCACCGGGGTACACGGCAACTACCTGCGCCAGAGCATCGTCAACAGCGGTCTGGATCCGGAGAGCCTGCCTGAGTCTGATCCGTCGAAGATGAGCTTTGGTTCCGGCGGCAGCAGCAAGTCCAAGGCCTGGCGTGATATCTGGGGTGCTGGTCAAGGGGTTGGTGCAGTGAAGGAAGTGGTACCAGCGGCACAGCTGGTTGAACGACTCAAGCGCGAGTATCAGGCCGCGCGGGAACGTCTGGCGCTGTAATCCTAGGATTGAGTTGGGCGTAGCAGGGGCAAAACCTGCTGCGCCCAGGCCAGCCAGTTTTCCTCTGTCATGATGCCCTTGCGCAAAATGGCATATTGCAATTGTTGGGCCCTACTCAGATTGGCGGCGGCAAAGTCGCGCTGCTCGATTTCGCGGTAAACCTCCAGCCGTGCCTGATGCTGCGCGATCAACTGCTGCAGCTCGGCATCCAGCCCCAGCGGGCCTATCACTGCTTCAGCGCGCAGTTTTACCAGCAGATCCTGGGTGTTGTTCAGTGACAGCTCCGGGCTGCGCGCCCAGCGAATCAACTCTTCACGTCCGTCCGGTAGCACCCGGTAGACCTTGCGCCGGCGCTTGCCGCCATTGTCCTGTTCCTCGACCTGTACCCAGCCACTACGGGCCATGCGCGCCAGTTCACGATAGATCTGCTGATGGCTGGCCTGCCAGAAATAGCCGATCGAGCGATCGAAGCGATTGGCCAGTTCATAGCCGGTTGAGGGCTGTTCCAGCAGGGAGGTAAGCAGGGCGTGTTGGATAGACATGAGCGCATTCTAGCGGTGAGGTAGAGGGTGTCAACGGATGTGCTCAGGCCGCAATCAAAGGGAACTGTTATGGTCATCGCATTCACTGCTGCTACTGGCAAGCCTGGGCTGTCATCGGCATACTCGCCCCATGACACTTGCTGCCCAACGCCTGCGAGTGCTCTGCGCCGGTGTTTTCAGCTTATTGCTGACGCTCGGTGTGGCGCGCTTCGCCTACACTCCGCTGCTGCCGCTAATGCAGTCCCAGGCTGGCCTGGGGCTGGCTGATGCCGGTTGGCTGGCGGCGATCAACTATGTCGGTTATTTGTGTGGGGCACTGCTGGCATCGCTGATCAGTGACCTGCGCCTGAAAGACCGGCTGTATCGCTGGGGCATTTTGGTCGCCATCCTCAGCACCCTGGTCATGGCGCTCAGTACCGAGCTGTGGGTCTGGGCGTTGTCGCGTTTTGTCGCTGGTCTGAGCAGCGCCGCCGGCATGTTGCTGGGCAGCGCACTGATTCTCAACTGGCTGATGCGTCATGGCTTGCGCAGTGAGCTGGGTATTCATTTCGCCGGGATCGGGCTTGGCATTGCCCTGTGCGCAGCGCTGATCGGTCTTCTCGATCAATGGCTGGACTGGCGTGAGCAATGGCTGATGCTGACTCTGTTCGGGCTGTTGCTGGCGGTGCCGGCGCTGCGCTGGCTGCCACCTCCGGATACCAGCGGCAAGACCACCAGCGGTGCGGCGATGCCCGACAATCCGCCAAGCCGGCTGTATTTGCAGGTGTTCATGGCGGCGTATTTCTGTACCGGGGTGGGCTATGTGGTCAGTGCCACTTTCATTGTTGCCATCGTCGAGCAACTGCCGGGGCTGGGCGGGCGCGGCAATCTGGCTTTCCTGCTGCTTGGCATCGGTGCGGCTCCGGCTTGCATTCTCTGGGATCTGGTCGCGCGGCGTACGGGTGAGCTGAATGCCTTGATCCTGGCCGCGCTGCTGCAGGTGCTGGGTATCCTGTTGCCGGTGCTGCACCACAGCCTGTGGGCCGCGCTGGCCGGAGCCTGGCTGTTCGGCGCGACCTTCATCGGCATGGTCAGCCTGGTGCTGACCATGGCCGGGCGTTACTACCCGACACGCCCGGCGCGCATGATGGGGCGCATGACTCTGGCTTATGGCGTGGCGCAGATTATCGGCCCAGCCCTGGTCGGCGTGCTGGCCACCCGCTTTGGTGGCTATGCCATCGGACTCTGGTGCGCTGCGGCGGTAATGTTGCTGGGCGCTGTGCTGTTGGTGGGCCTGAAATGGGTCGAACGGCGTGATGCGTGCGTGACGACTGCCTGCCCAGAGTGAGGCTCGGCTGGCGCGTTGGAATAGGCGATCTACACTGGAGAACAGTGTTCTTCAGGAAGGGAACTCGCCATGCGCAACAATCAGCCGGTCACCGACCGGGAAAGAACGTTCGATGCCAAGCAACGCCTGATTTCCGCCACCGACACCGTCGGCAAGATCGTCTACTGCAATGATGAATTCGTCGCCATCAGCGGCTTCAACCGCGAAGAGTTGATCGGCAGTCCGCACAATATCGTCCGTCACCCGGACATGCCCCCGGCGGTTTACGAGAACATGTGGTCCTATCTCAAGGCCGGCAAAACCTGGATGGGCATCGTCAAGAACCGCTGCAAGAACGGCGACTATTACTGGGTCGAGGCCTATGTCACGCCGATTGTCGAGCAGGGCAAGATCATCGGTTACGAGTCGGTACGCACCTTGCCGGCACGTGACCGGGTGCAACGTGCTGCAGCATTGTACAAACGGATTCGCAGCGGCAAGCCGGCCCACAGCCATGTGCTGGAAACCCAGCATCTGCTGCAGAAACTGGTGCCGGCGCTGGTGGTTGCGTTGATTGCCTTGCTGATAATCGGTTGGCGCGGTACCTGGCCGCTGGGAGCGGTAGCGGCGATTGCCGTATTGCTGGGCGGCTACCTGACCCTGTGGTTGTCCGAGCGAGCGGTGGCCGAGGCCATGCACAGTATTCCCAACCCCTTTGATAACGAGATCGCGGCACTGGCCTTTGCCAATGACGATGGCATGATCGGCCGCCTGCGCATGGTGCTGATCAGCGAGGCGGCGCGCATTCGCACGGCCCTGACGCGACTGTCCGATTACGCCGCACAAACCAGCAGTGGTGCCAGTCAGGCCTGTAGCCTGGCGACCCGAACCACGGCGGCTCTTGAGGCTCAGCGTCAGGAAGCAGACCAGGCGGCTACGGCGATGAACGAAATGGCGGCCTCCATTCATGAGGTCTCCAATCATGTGCAGCAGACCGCCGGCGAGGCTGAGAACGCCAGGCAACTGGTACGTGATGGCGCCCAGATCGCCGAAACGACGTTGCGGGCGATTTCCGCTCTGGCCGAGACCGTCGAACGCATCAATCAGGCTGCTGCCAGCGTGGCGGCGGAAACCGAACACATCAATACCGCCGCCAGTCTGATCCAGTCGATTGCCGACCAGACCAACCTGTTGGCGCTCAATGCTGCCATCGAGGCGGCCAGGGCCGGTGAGCAGGGGCGGGGGTTCGCTGTGGTTGCCGATGAAGTGCGCGCTTTGGCCCAGAAAACCCGTGACTCGACCGAGTCGATCAAGTCGGTGATTGGCAATTTGCGTCAGCGCGCCCAGGAGGCTGTGGATGTCGCGCGTAGTGGTGATCTTGAGGCGGAGAAGGGGGTGGAACAGGTAACCCGGACCCAGGAAGCTCTGCGTGGCATCGACGCGGTGATGGAGCGCATCTCGCAGATGACCCAGCAGATGGCGGCCGCCGCCGAAGAGCAAAGCGCGGTGGCCGAAGATATCTCCGAGCAGATCAGCAGAATCGCCCAAGCTGCCGACCAGAGCCTGGAGATGGCCCGCGATACCGGGACACGCGGCCAGTCACTGGAACGCACGGCAACTGATCTGCACAATTTGACGGACAGGTTCAACAACTGAACCTGCCCGTCAACAGACCCTAGGGAATAGCCTCCAGCTGTTTCTTCAGCTCCTCGGCGCTGGGCCGCAACTGGCTCAGCCCTTGGCGGTTACGCCGTTGACCGAGGAAATACAGGATCGGCGCGGCGATCAGGATTGACGAACTGGTGCCGATGACAATCCCGAACAGCATAGGCTGGGCAAAACTGGCCACCGCGCTGCCACCGGCGATGGCCATCGGCAACAAGGCCAGGAAGGTGGTCACCGAGGTAAACAGCGTGCGGGTCAGGGTCGAGGTGATGCTCTGGTTGAGCAACTCCAGTAATGGCTTGTCCGGAGTTTGTCGCAGGTTCTCCCGCACCCGGTCGAATACCACCACCTTGTCGTTGATCGAATAGCCGATCAAGGCCAGAAGCGCCGCTACCGCCGTCAGGTTGAACTCAATCCCGGTCAGGGCGAAGAAACCGATGGTCTTGGTCAGATCCAGGGCGATGGTCAGGGTTGCGGCCAGGGCGAAGTGATACTCGAAGCGTAGCCACAGATAGCCGAGCATCCCGGCGCCGGCGAGTAGCACGGCAAGAATACTGGCCTGGCTGAAGTCTCCGCTAACCCTGGGGCCGACCATCTCCACCCGAGGGAAACTGGCCTGCTCACTGAGACTCTGGACGGTGCTTTTCAGGGTGTCGACCGGCGCGCCGCTGGCCACCTGCTCGGCACTGGTTTGCGGCAGCCGGACCAGATAGTGCCCGCCATCGCCGAACTCTTGAATTGCTACCTGACCCAGCCCTTGCTGCTGCAGGGCAGTGCGTAGCTGGTCTACCGCCGTTCCCGGCGCGTTGACTTCAACCACAGTACCGCCGCTGAAATCGATCCCGTAGTTGAGCCCGGGTTTGACGAACAACACAACCGAAGCCAGAGACAGCAGCAGTGACAGGCCAATACCGAAAAAGCGTCCGCGCATCACATTCAGCGGCCGACCGTTGAACCAGTCCAGCAGCCGCATGCCTGACATCGCCAGCGGCCGGCGACCAAGCTTGCGCACCCGCCACTCCATCAGCAGCCGGGTTACGGCAATGGCGGTGAACATCGAGGTCAAAAGGCCAATGCCGATGGTCACGGCAAAGCCGCGCACCGGTCCGCTGCCGAACATGAACAGTAGGCTGACGGCGATCAGGGTCGTCACATTGGAGTCGAGAATGGTGGCGTAGGCGCGGTCGAAGCCTTCACGCAGGGCCAGCATCGCCGACTTGCCGCGCCGAGCCTCTTCGCGGATGCGTTCATTGATCAGAATGTTGGCGTCCACCGCCATGCCGATGCTGAGGATAATCCCGGCTATGCCTGGCAGCGTCAGGGTTGCGCCGAGCAGGGTCAGAGCGCCGAAAACCAGCCCGACATTGACTGCCAGACCGGCGCAGGCGATCAGGCCCCAGCGGCCATAGATCGCCAGCATGAAGCCGATCACCAGAGCCGCGCCGAGTAGTCCGGTGCTGATGCCCATGGATATGGCATCACTGCCCAGGTCCGGGCCAACAGTGCGCTCCTCGATCACCTTCAGCGGGGCGGGCAGGGCGCCGGCACGTAGCAGCAATGCCAGGTTACTGGCTTCACTGGAAGTAAAGTTGCCACTGATTTCGCCACTGCCACCGGCGATCACGCTGCGGATCACTGGGGCAGTAATGACCTGCTCATCCAACACGATGGCCAGCGGCCGGCCGATATTACGCTGGGTCAGATCGGCGAAGCGCCGGGCGCCGTCCTTGTCGAGCTTGAAGGTAACCACCGGTTGGCCGCTGTCAGGGTTGAACGCCAGTTGGGCATCGCTGATGTGCTTGCCTTCCAGTGCTACCCGTTGTTCAAGCCGGTAGGAACTGCCTTCGGCATCGCCCGGTACAGTCATGACCGGGCCGTTGGGGCGCTCGCCATCGACTACCCAGTGGAAGGTCATTTTGGCGGTGGTACCGAGCAGTTCGCGGATCTGGCTGGGGTCGGCCACGCCTGGCATCTGCACCAGAATGCCGTCGTTGCCCTGGCGGGTGATGCTGGGTTCGACCAGGCCGCTTTCGTCCAGCCGGCGCCGTACTACCTCCAGGCTGCGCTCGACCGCATCACTGGTCAGCGCTTGGCGCTGGATAGCACTAAGTTCGCTGCCCTGGGTCTTTTCGGCATTGATCAGTAATTCCTGGGTATCGACTTCCAGCAGCAGGTGTGAGCCACCACTCAGATCTAGCCCCAGGGCCAGGGTGCTGTCGGTGTACCAGGCCGGTAGCCGCTGTGACAGCTGTGTCGGCAGGATGTTGGGCATGGCGCACAGCAGCCCAAACAGAATCAACAGACTGTGGATAACAGCCCGTGAAGACAATGATTTCATGACTAATCCTCGACGTTGACGTCGTTTATTCGCGTAAAGGGGGTAAAACTGCGAGGATCAGACGGCTGGGGGCGCGCGTGGGGAGGGTCTTAGGTAGTAGGCCGCTGCCGGGAGGCTGGCGTGCTGAACGGCATGAGGGAAGCTGGCTCGATGGGCCGGTGCCGTCAGGATCAGGGCGGCAATCAGGGCCTGCTCAAGCAGCTCGGGCAAACCGTCGGTTGTCGGGCTGGTGGGCCGGGTGTCATTGATCAGCCGGATGTTGTCGGCATGCGAGGCAAAGAATAGTTGTTCGGCCTGGCTGACAAAGCCATTGCCAGCCCCAGCCTGCACGCCCAGAGCCGTGGCATTGAGCCCAAATAGCATGGCGCACAGCAACAGCCAGGCGAAAGCCAGCCTGGTCATCGACCGTTGCGGGACTGCTGTCATTTTGGGGTGCACTGCCTGGCCCATGGGGGTGATTTACTCAAGAGACACCCGTGAATACTAAGCTATCGGGGTGGATAATGACAGTGTGTCTGTGGTCAGGAGCCGGACTGAGTGTGTTCGGATGCAGTCAGACTGCAAGTGTGTTCAACACTTCTTCGACAGCCTCATGCTGAATGTGATTTACCTGAGGTCATAGCGGTTTGCTTGTGTACATGCATGTGAGTTCTGATTGATATCGCATGCCCTTCGCCAGTGCTGTTGCATCCTTGCTTTATGCTGCCTGCACTCTGGTGACCCTTCTCTGAATGGTCCACAGCTAAACTTCGTCTCCTTTACTACCGTTACATATGGCTGTGTACGCTGAGGTGTGCTTTGCTGAGCAGCTTCAGGTCTCGGCATTCTGATTGTGTTTACTGTCCCTGATGGTCGATAGTTCTCATCAGTGAATACCGTTTGTCTTTCAGAGCTGTTTCCTGTGGTGTTATCTATCCATTCAATTTCAGCTACTGGGTTAGGCTTGCAGTTTTGTTGCCTGATAGCCTTGCCTAGCTCCGACTGGCTGCTCTTGTAGGCCTCACATAGTCCCCATTCGGTACTCTGGTGAAGCATCTTGTTCACTTGTTCCAGGTAAATATCTTTGGCAGCTTCGGAGGCTTCACCAATGTTTATTCTCTGGTCTGTTACCGATACAGGTGCATGTTCTTGCTTCATGCCTGCCGTGGGTGGCGCTATATGCTGCTTTAGGTGGTCGGCCCATCCGTTCCTGTCGCCCATATAAATGATGCCACCTATCAAACTGATGGCCAGTATGGTCGAGATACCTATGGGGCTTTTGTTCTTTTGTTTCCGCACCCTGGTTGGTGCGTCATCAATGCTTGGTTTCAAGCTTTCGATTTGTCGTTTTAGATGCTCATCCATGTCCATTCCTTCGGGCGCTACCTTCCCTGTGATCAGCCATAGGGCGCGTTGTGGGTAGGTCTTCAAGGTCTTCAGCAAGGCCTGCTAATGCTGAACATAGTGGAACAAAGCAGATGGATATGAAAGGTCTTGACCTTCAAAAGCTAGTCGGATGCCCGACTTTCTTTGATGCCTTGGCAGAAATTTGCCGAATGGATTGGCATGGGGAATAAATCCGCTTTTCGACACTTTATCGAAATCTAGCGATTTTTGAGCTGATAAGTTTTTAATATCAAGGAGTTACTGGAGCGGGTGAAGGGAATCGAACCCTCGTCGTAAGCTTGGGAAGCTTCTGCTCTACCATTGAGCTACACCCGCTTGGGAGCGCTGCCGGAATTTGGCAGGCGCTCTTTTTACCAGAGTTGCGGCTGGCTGGGAAGGGGGCGCTAGAGTTTCGCGGCCACCTTCTGAAGCCGGCTGTAGCTTTCACGGCGCAGAGCCTGATCAAAGATGTTGCAGTTGACGATCAGTTCGTCGACCCCGGTCCGTTCCAGCAAGTCGCTTAACTGGTTGGCGACCGTAGCTTCATCGCCCATCAGGGTGCCGGCCAGGGTCGAGAGGACCATGTGGCGCTCATGCGGCTGCCACAGGCTGTCGATGTCGGCAACGGGTGGCGGCAGTGGGCCGGGCTGGCCTCGGCGCAGGTTGAGAAAGGCCTGCTGGTGAGAACTGGCGAGGAACTGGGCCTGCTCGGTGCTTTCGGCGACGTAGGCATTGATGCCAAGCATGAAGTAGGGCTGTTGCAGATCTGGCGAGCTTTGGAAGTGGTCGCGATAGGCGTTCAACGCGGCGTACATATAGTCCGGTGAAAACTGTCCGGCGAAGGCAAAGGGCAGGCCCAGGCTGCCGGCCAGTTGGGCGCTGTAGGTGCTGGAGCCTAGCAGCCAGATGGGAATGTCCAGCCCGGCACCGGGAACTGCCTGCAGTCGCTGCCCAGGCTGGGACGGAGCGAACAGGGCTCGCAGCTCAGCCAGCATCTCGGGGAAATCTTCACCGTCGGCGCGACCGCGGCGCAAGGCTGCGGCTGTAGCCGGGTCGGTGCCGGGCGCGCGCCCCAGGCCCAGGTCGATACGGCCGGGGTACAGCGATTCCAGTGTGCCGAACTGTTCGGCGATCTGCAGCGGAGCATGGTTGGGCAGCATGATGCCGCCGGAACCGATGCGGATGCGTTCGGTGCTGGCCGCCAGGTAGCCCATGACCACCGAGGTGGCGGCCGAGGCAATGCCGGTCATGTTGTGATGTTCGGCTACCCAGTAGCGTTGAAAGCCTTCGTTCTCAGCATGGCGAGCCAGAGCCTGGGCGTTGCGCAGGGCCTGAGCCGGGGTTGAGCCCTGTACTATCGGGCACAAGTCGAGTACGGACAGGCGAACGGCGGAAGCGCTCATGAAAACTCCTGATTACGCGAACGGGATGCTCTATGCTAACGGTTGACGGGCTTGAGTCTAGTCCGGGATTGGAGGCAGGAAACGAAAATGCGTGTTTTGGCGATCATCCTGATCAGTCTGTTGGCGTTGTGGGGGTGTCGATCCGGGCCACCGGAGTCGCAGCCGCAGCCGCCGGATGGCAGCTTGTTTGTCGAGCTGGGTGGGCTTGCCGGTATCAGTCGGGTGGTTGACGGGTTGTTGTTCCGGATTGCCGATGATCAGCGCATTGTGCATCACTTCGCCGAAGCTGACTTTGAGCGTTTACGTATTCAACTGATCGAGCAGTTGTGTACCGAAAGTGGCGGTCCCTGCCAATATCAAGGCGACAGCATGGCAGAAGCCCATGCCGGCATGAGTATCACCGAATCCGAGTTCCAGGCCATGCTCGAGGATCTGGCGGCGGCGATGGACGAGGAGGGAATTGCGCCAGCAACCCAGCGTCGTCTGCTGACCCGGTTGCGGCCGTTGGGCCGGGACATCATCGCCCGCTGATTCAGAGAGCCTCTATCCGGGTAATCAGTTCGGCTGACGGCATGCCGATGCTGGCACCCTGGGCGAAGTCGATGCCCAGATCCCGCACCTGCTTTAGCACTTGCGGACTGTGAACGAACTCGGCCACAGTCTGTATCCCCAGTTCCCGGGCAAAACGGACAATGCCGCGGGTCAGGGTCAAGGCGTTGGGGTCGCTGCCGAGTTGGCGGATCAGGCTGCCATCAATCTTGATCATGTCGACATTCAGGCGCAGCAGGTGCTCGAAGTTGGAGTAACCGGTGCCGAAGTCGTCAATCGCAATCCGGCAGCCCAGAGCTTTGGCCTGGTCGATGAACTGGCGCACGGCGGTGTAGTTCTCTATCCCTTCGGACTCAAGGATCTCAAAGATGACCCGCCGGGCGATCTGGCTGTTCTGCAGGTGCTCAAGAATGAACCGGGTCAAGCCGGTATCCAGCAAATCTTCGCAGGAGAGGTTGAGGGAAAACTCGTAGTCGTTGCCGGCAAAACGCTGGAAACACTGCTCGACCATGCTGCGGGTGATGAAGCGGTACAGGCGGATCCGTTTGGAGACGGCCAGGAACTGGCCAGGGCTGACCGGCTCGCCATCGCCATCCAGCATCCGGGTCAGACACTCGAATTTCTCAATGCGGCCGCTTTTGAGCTCCATGATTGGCTGAAAGTACGGCACGATCCGTCCTTGCTCCAGAGCTAATTTGAGGCGGTTGGCCCAAGTCAGGTTGTGCTCGTAGGTTTCCCGGGCGCGGTGGGCCGGGTCATACACCACGAAGTGACGCTGATTGATCCGAGCCAGCTTCAACGCCATGTTGGCCGAGGTTAGCAACTGTTCGCCGCTGAGCAGGCTGCCGTCGGTTTGCCAACTGCTGGCCAGGCCAAGGCTGGCGTGTAGCGGGATATCCTGTCCTTGCCAGATCAGATTCAGGCCGCTGACGAAGTTCTGCAGCTCGGTCAGGCGTTGCTGCAAGGCCTGCGGGCCATGCTGTCCAGGCAACCAGATGGCGATTTCATCGGCTGGCATGCGGTAAAGCTGGCTGTTGTTCCAGCCAGGGACGCTATCGAGATATTCGCCCAGGGCTCTGGCCAGTTGGCGGATAACGTAGTCACCGCACTGATGACCATAAAAATCATTGATCTCCTTGAACGCATCAAGATTAAGCAGGATCAGCGAGCCGGTCCCGCTTTGTTCGAGCTCTAGCAGCAACTTGGAGCGGTTGGGCAGGCGGGTCAGGCTGTCGGTATACAGAGTGTGCAGTTGGCGCAATGTGCCGGCGACCAGGTACAGAATCCAGCCCGACAGCAGCAGTAACACACTGCCGATCAGCAGGACGATACGCAGATTGCTCTGGCGCATGGGTGCCAGTACCGCATCGATCTCGACTTGCGGTACGCCGATGCCAAACACCATGCCGGCCTGGGTCAGGGAGAAGAACAGGGCGTAGTCTTCGTCGTCAACCACCAGGCTTAGGGTCTGCATTGGTGAGGCCAACTGGCGACTGGACATGCTTTCATCAAGCATCGGGGTGCCGAGTTGTTGGTGCAACTGGCTGGCGGTAATGGTATCCATCAGCCGCTGGGCGTGTTCGACGTCTTCGGCCTGAGCCAGGCTGGACAGGTTGCGGTTTTCGCTGTCGATCAGGAACGCAAAGGCGCCGGGGGTGACTTCCACCCGGCTCACCAGGCGAATGATCTGGTCGGCGCGCCAGTCGGTGGACGCCATGCCGATACGGGTCTGCTGGTCATCGTACATCAGGGTGCTAAGGCTGATGACCACATTGTTGATCTGGGCCTTGTAGTAGGCGGGTGTCCAGTTGAAACGTACGGTTTGATCATCAGGCTGGCCGGCAGGCTCAATGATGCGCTGATACCAGTCGCTGGTGTACCAGGAACTCAGGCTGCGCTGCACCTGAATCCGTTCGCCTTCGCGCCAGGCATACAGGGCAAAGGGGCTTTCGGTCAGCGTGGCTGGCTGAAACCACAGGCCGGCGGCAAAGGCCTCGGGAAAGTCGCCCAGGGCTTCGCGCAGGGTCTGATCAAGGATGCTGCGCGGGTTCGGTAGCACCCGTCGCTGGCGATACAGCAACTCGCCCAGATGAGCGAGTTCGGCGGTGTGCTGTTCCATTCGCTGGTGGTGAGCATTGATGCGGTCGAGGTTAGCGTAGAAGGTGTCGGCAATCTGGCGCTGACGCAGGTCCGACATGGCCTGCTGGGCAAACCCCAGGTTCAGGCTGGACATCAACCACATGCCGGCAATGAACAGCGCGACCAGCAGACCGAGGATCAGCATGATGCCGCGACGCACCGACCGCGCGCCGAGCATGATCAGGGACGCCTGCCGTTGAGGGTGGCCTGAATGCGAGCCTGGGCCAGGCGCAATTGTTCCTGGTTGAGTTGTCCGGTCAGTTGCTCGACTCGCGGTCGGGCGCGTTGCTCACCGTTGAGCAGGGCCAGGCTGTACCAGACATAAGCCTCCTGATTATCACTCGGCCCATCGATGCCTTGCGCATAGCTGTTGCCGAGCCGGTACTGGGCCTCGGCCGAACCCTGGTTGGCGGCGCGCTCAAGCCATTGCCGGCTCTTGCCGGGCCCGGCCAGCTCGCCGGTCTGATACAGCTCGGCCAGCAGCAATTGGGCCGGCAGATAATCCTGATTGGCGGCCAGGGTCAGCAGCCGCTGAGCCTTGTCTGGATCTGGCGTGGTGCCCTGGCCCTGGCGGTAGACCAGGGCTAAAGCATGGCGCGCCTCGGCCAGGCGTTGATTGGCGGCCCGCTCCAGCCAGATCAGCGCCTGGCGCTCATCCTGTTCCACGCCCAGTCCCTGCTGGTAAAACTGGCCGAGCAGCAGTTGCCCGGGTGCGTAACCCTGAGCGGCAGAGCGCTGGGCCCAGTCAAAGGCACTGGCATGCTCGTTGGCGGTGTGATACAGGCTGGCCAGGTGATGCTGGGCCTGGGCGTCGCCTTGTTCGGCTGGTGCCTGACAGCTTTGGCGTGCCTGTTGCAGATTGCGAATGGTAAACAGCAGATAGCAGTCGTTGGTTTGCTGGCGGCTGGGCGAGGGGCCAGCTTCGACCTGGGGTTGGACGGTGACGGGGCGTGGACGCTGCTGAGCGACCCGGGAGGCAAACTGTTTGACGTCATCGGGACAGGAGTATTGGTAGCCCTGGCGATAGCGGTTCAGATTGTCCTGATTAGCTGGGCGTTGCCGATAGCGAGCAGCCACTTCAGCGCAGCGGCGATCACGTTCATTGCTAACACGCTGGTGCTGGGCGGCGTAGTCCTCGTCTTGGGCGTGGGTTTCCAGGTAACGGGTCAGTGGGTCGATGTAAGGCTGGGCAAACAGGGCCTCGACTTCCGCCTGGCGCGCTTTTTCAGGTTGCGGGTCGTCGTTGAGCAGGCGCAGGAGCCTGTCTGTATTACTCCACCAGGCGCCGGATCTGTCGTCGGCATCCTGACGATCAGGTAATGACTCGCAGCCGGCAAGAGCCAGTGCAAGGGCACTCAGCAGCAGAACGGAATAGGTGCGCATGAACTCTCTTCTGGTACGGGCCAATGCGTCGATTGAGCAAACAGCCAACGGCAATAGCATAGCACCGGGCGCGGATTATTTAGAGTACTGCCAGGCTGGAACGGTTCTTGCGTATAGCCGTGTATTGGACGTTTTGCGTCAAATTATTGATGGGGAATCGCAAGGGCATGGCTGTAGATCGCGGACAACTGGTAACTTCCATGCGGGCCAATCTGGCAGGCCTGCGGCACGGCAATCTCGGCGTACCGTTCCTGCTGTTGGTCATCCTCGGCATGATGATGCTGCCGATGCCGCCGTTCCTGCTCGATGTGTTCTTCACCTTCAACATTGCGCTGGCGTTGGTGGTGCTGTTGGTCTGTGCCTATGCCTTGCGGCCGCTGGACTTTGCCGTGTTCCCGACCATCCTGCTGGTTGCCACGTTGCTGCGTTTGGCGCTGAACGTAGCCTCGACCCGGGTAGTGCTACTCAATGGCCATGAGGGTGGTGATGCTGCCGGTAAGGTGATCCAGGCCTTTGGCGAGGTGGTCATCGGCGGCAACTACGTGGTCGGTCTGGTGGTGTTCGCGATCCTGATGATCATCAACTTCGTGGTGGTCACCAAGGGGGCCGGGCGGATCTCCGAAGTCAGTGCGCGCTTCACCCTGGATGCTATGCCAGGCAAGCAGATGGCCATCGACGCTGACCTCAATGCCGGTTTGATTGATCAGGACGAGGCCCGGCGCCGGCGTCTGGAAGTCGCCCAGGAGGCCGACTTCTACGGCTCCATGGACGGTGCCAGCAAGTTCGTGCGCGGTGATGCGGTGGCTGGTTTGCTGATTCTGGCGATCAATATCATCGGCGGACTGGCGATCGGTATGGCCCAGCATGATCTGGCCTTCACCGACGCCGGGCGTATCTACGTGCTGCTGACCATCGGTGATGGCCTGGCCGCGCAGATTCCCTCGCTGCTGCTGTCCACCGCCGCGGCCATCATGGTCACCCGGGTATCGACCTCCGAAGACATGGGCGAACAGGTTCAGCGTCAAATGTTTGCCTCGCCCAAGGCGCTGACGATTGCGGCCGGGATCCTGATTGTCATGGGGCTGATTCCCGGCATGCCGCACATGTCCTTCCTCAGCCTGGGTGCGCTGGCAGCCGGCGCGGCCTACTGGATCGCCCAGCGTCAGAAGGTTAAGGCCCAGGAAGTGGCCGAAGTCGAGCGTCAGCAGGCTGAACTGCCCGCGGTGCAGCGCCCGGAAGCCAAGGAGCTGGGCTGGGATGATGTCACACCGGTCGACATGGTCGGGCTTGAGGTGGGTTACCGGCTGATTCCGCTGGTCGATCGCAACCAGGGTGGGCAGTTGCTGGCGCGGATCAAGGGTGTGCGCAAGAAGTTGTCCCAGGACCTGGGCTTCCTGATGCCTTCGGTGCATATCCGCGACAACCTTGACCTGGCTCCCAATGCCTATCGCATCACCTTGATGGGAGTCGGGGTGGCTGAGGCGGAAATCCATCCGGACCGCGAACTGGCGATCAATCCTGGTCAGGTGTTCGGCGAAATCAAGGGGATTGCCGGCAAAGATCCGGCCTTCGGCCTGGATGCAGTCTGGATCGAAGCGATGCAGAAGGATCAGGCTCAGGCATTGGGCTATACCGTGGTCGATGCCAGTACCGTGGTTGCCACCCATCTTAACCAGATCCTGCACAAGCATGCCCATGAGCTGATTGGCCATGAAGAGGTTCAGCAGTTGTTGCAGGTGCTGGCCAAGGCATCGCCCAAGCTGGCCGAAGAACTGGTGCCGGGGATCATTTCCCTGTCCGGGCTGCTCAAGGTGCTGCAAGGCTTGCTGCAGGAACAGGTGCCGGTTCGCGATATCCGCACCATCGCCGAGGCGATCGCCAATCAGTCGGGCAAGAGTCAAGATCCCGGCGCCTTGATTGGCGCCGTGCGTGTGGCCTTGTCGCGCTCCATCGTTCAAGGCCTCGTCGGGCTTGACTCCGAGCTGCCTGTCATCACTCTTGATCCCAAGTTGGAACAGATATTGCTTCAGAGCCTTCAGAAGGCAGGGCAGGGTGGCGACGAAGGGATTCTGCTGGAGCCGGGTATGGCCGAGAAGCTGCAACGCTCACTGGCCGACGCGGTGCAGCGTCAGGAAGTTCAGGGCAAGCCGGCGATTCTGCTGGTAGCCGGACAGATCCGCGGCATGATGGCCAAGTTTGTTCGCTACGCCACCCCAGGAGCCCATGTGCTGTCGTACCAGGAAATTCCTGACAGCAAGCAGGTGACCATCGTTTCCACGGTCGGTCAGAGTTGAGCCAACAATCTAGAGGTCAGCCATGAAGGTCAAACGTTTCTTTGCCGCCGATATGCGTCAGGCCATGAAGCTGGTACGCGAGGAGCTGGGGCCGGAAGCCGCCATCATTGCCAATCGTCGGGTGGCCGGCGGTATCGAGCTGACCGCTGCGCTGGATTATGAGGCGCCGCGTCTGACCCCGCCGACCCCAGGGCTGAGCCTGGAGCTGAAAAAGACCCAGGAGCGTATCGTCAATGCCCGGGCGCAACTGGAGTTGGGGGAGCGCCCCCAGGAGGCGCCCCGGGTCAATCGTCAATTATTCGGCGACAGCATGCTGCAGGCTGCCGAAGACGGCTCGCCAGTGGCGCGTGACCTGCTGGCCCGGCTCAAGCGCGAACGCGCTGAGCAGTCCGCGCCGGCGGCCGCCGAACCGCTCGATAGTCGCAATCCGGCGGCTGAAGACGCTGGCTTGAGTGCCATGCGGGCAGAACTTGCCGGTCTGCGCGAAATGCTTGAATCGCAGTTGGGCAGCCTGGCCTGGGGGCAGGTCAACCAGCACCAGCCGCGCCAGGCCAGTCTCTGGCGTAGACTGACCCAAATCGGGCTGCCGGCCGAGCTGTGCCAGGGCCTGCTGAATAAAGTTGCCGATGTGGCGGATAACCGTCAGGCCTGGCGGCTGCTGCTGGCCCATCTGGCCCACAGCATTCCGGTCGTGCGTGACGAGTTGATCGAGCAGGGCGGTGCCATTGCCCTGGTCGGACCGACCGGTGCCGGCAAAACCACCACGCTGGGCAAACTGGCCGCGCGTTATGTGCTCAAGCACGGCAGCCAGCATGTCGCCTTGGTAACCATGGATACCTATCGCATCGGCGCCCATGAGCAATTGCGCACCCTGGGACGGATTCTCAATGTGCCGGTGCGGGTCGTCGATGAGCAGAACAGTCTGAGCGAGGTGCTCGACGAATTTGCCGGCAAGCGTCTGGTGCTGATCGACACCGCCGGCCTGCAGGCCAATGATCCGCACCTGAACAATCAGCTCAGTGAGTTGGCAGCTCAGGGCCGTCAGGTGCGTACTCTGCTGGTATTGGCTGCCACCAGCCAGCATCGAGTACTCAAAGCTGCCTATCACACATACAAGCGTTGCGCGCTGTCAGGCTGTATTCTGACCAAGGTGGACGAAGCGGCCACGCTGGGTGAAGCATTGGGGCTGGCGATGGAGCACGGTTTACCGGTAGCCTATCTGGCCGATGGCCAGCGCATTCCCGATGACCTCAATCGGGCCGTGGGGCACCAACTGGTCAGCCGGGCTGTAAGCCTGGCTAGCAACGAAGCACCCGCAGATCAGGCTATGGCTGACGTTTTTGCCGGTATACTGCATAAACAACGCGCAAGTTGAGATTTTACTAAGGCAAGGTATACAACGAGATGGGAAGCAAACATCCGGTTCAAGTGATCGCAGTCACCGGCGGCAAGGGCGGGATCGGCAAGACCAATGTGTCGGTCAACCTCAGCCTGGCCTTGGCCGAGCTCGGGCGACGTGTGGTCCTGCTGGATGCCGACCTTGGCCTGGCCAATGTCGATGTGCTGTTGGGGCTCAAGCCGCGGGCTACCCTGGCTGACGTGCTGGAAGGCAGTTGTGATCTCAGGGATGTCATGATCCCCGGTCCTGGTGGAATACGGGTGGTACCGGCCGCTTCCGGCGTGTCGCACATGGTCCATCTTAATGCTCAGGAACATGCTGGCCTGATCCAGGCCTTCAGCGAAATTGGCGATGACCTGGATGTACTGATCGTCGATACCGCCGCCGGTATCAGCGATTCGGTACTGAGTTTCGTGCGCGCCGCCCAGGAAGTGCTGGTGGTAGTCTGTGACGAGCCGACCTCGATTACTGACGCCTATGCGCTGATCAAGCTGCTCAACCGCGATTTTGGCATGACCCGTTTCCGGGTTCTGGCCAATATGGTCAATACCCCACAGGAAGGTCGCACGGTGTTTGCTAAACTCACCAAGGTGACTGACCGCTTCCTGGATGTGGCTCTGCAGTACGTGGGGGCGGTGCCATTTGATGAGATGGTGCGCAAGGCGGTGCAGAAGCAGCGCGCAGTATATGACCTGTATCCCCGCAGCAAGGCCTCCATGGCGATTCGGGCGATTGCCCAGAAAGTCGATGGTTGGCCTTTGCCCGCTAATCCGCGCGGCCATCTGGAATTTTTCGTGGAGCGTCTGGTTCAGCAAGTCGGATCTGACGCATGACGGCACTGGCTGGTGGAGTGAGCATGTATACCCGCGCGCAGAGCACAGCCGAATATCAGGATCGACTGGTCGAGCAATTTGCTCCGCTGGTCAAACGTATTGCCTATCACCTGCTCGGTCGGTTGCCGGCCAGTGTGCAGGTTGAAGACTTGATGCAGGCCGGTATGATCGGCTTGCTCGAAGCCTCCCGCAAGTTTGATAACAGCAAGGGCGCCAGCTTTGAAACCTATGCCGGCATCCGCATTCGCGGGGCCATGCTGGATGAAGTGCGCAAGGGTGACTGGGCTCCGCGTTCGGTACACCGCAACACCCGCCTGGTCAGTGATGCGATCCGTTCGGTTGAGGCTCGTTTGGGGCGTGACGCTAAAGATAATGAAGTTGCTGCCGAACTTGAGATGAGTCTTGAGGAATATTACGCGATCCTCAACGATACCGCCGGCAGCAAGCTGTTCAGTTTTGACGATTTGCTTGAGTCTGGGGCGCCGACCGATGTTCAGGCCGAGGCTGAACCTCTGGGTGGGCTTCAGGATGAGCGCTTTCGGGTCGCCTTGATTAATGCGATCGAGGGATTGCCCGAGCGTGAGCGCCTATTGCTGTCGCTGTATTACGACGAGGAATTGAACCTCAAGGAAATCGGCGCCGTACTGGGGGTCAGTGAATCACGGGTCAGTCAGTTGCACAGCCAGTGCGCCGCTCGTCTGCGGGCCCGCCTGGCCGATTGGCGCGACGATTGATTTTATCGCCAGCATCCGGACAATGCGCCTGGGCCTGACGCAAGGCGGATGATAGCTGGCAATATGGGTTTTCAGTGTTTCCTTAGGTGGTTCGACAGGCTTGAACATGGCAACGGGTGAGCAGCGAGCGAGCCTGCATTTCCCCTGGTTTGTACGGAGGTCTACTTGGACAAGAACATGAAAATTCTCATCGTTGACGATTTTTCGACGATGAGGCGCATCATCAAGAATTTGTTGCGTGACCTGGGGTTTACCAACACGGCTGAAGCCGATGATGGCACCACGGCGTTGCCCATGCTGCAAAGTGGCAACTTCGACTTTCTGGTGACCGACTGGAATATGCCGGGCATGAGCGGCATTGACCTGCTGCGCGCAGTGCGGGCCGACGAGCGCCTCAAGCACCTGCCGGTGCTGATGGTTACCGCTGAAGCCAAACGCGACCAGATCATTGAAGCGGCTCAGGCCGGGGTCAACGGTTACGTGGTCAAGCCTTTTACCGCGCAAGCCTTGAAAGAGAAGATCGAGAAGATTTTCGAGCGCGTTCAGGCCAAATAACACAACCCGGGGTAAAGGTTATGGCGTTAAGTAAGGATCCCGGTCAGGAAACCGCCCAGGAATTCGAACATTCCCTCAAGGAAAATGCGCGGCAGCTGGTCAGCTACCTGGAGAATGGCGAGTTCGCCGAAGCCGTACTGGTCATCCATGCCATCAATCAGGCCCGTGACCGCGGTCTGTACCATGAGGTCGGCAAGCTCACCCGGGCGCTGCACAGTGCGATCGTCAATTTTCAGATCGACACCACCCATGCGCTCGAAGAAGGCAACGACAGCTCCAAGATCACCGATGCTTCCGACCATCTCGACTATGTGGTCAAGCTGACCGACAAGGCCGCCAACCGGACCATGGATCTGGTTGAGAGCAGCGCGCCGATTGTTTCTGAGCTTGGCCAGGAAGCGGCAACCCTGCGCGCCGACTGGGAGCGCCTGCAGCGCCGCGAGATCGCCGCCACCGAGTTCCGTGACCTGTACCGACGCATTGGCGATTTTCTGGCCAAGACCGAGCAATCCAGCAGTGCTGTTAGCTCGCAGCTCAACGAAATTCTGCTGGCCCAGGATTATCAGGACCTGACCGGTCAGGTGATCAAGCGGGTCATTACCCTGGTTCATGATGTCGAGGAAAGTCTGGTCAGCCTGGTGCGCATGGCTGGTCAGGTTGATCGAATTGCCGGTATTGAACACGGCGAAACGCGGGCAACACCGAAAAAAACATCCTCCAAGGGTGAAGGTCCGCAGATTCATGCCGATAAAAGGGAGGACGTGGTGTCTGGACAGGATGAGGTCGACGACCTTCTGTCCAGTCTTGGCTTCTAGGGGAGAGTAGGTGCATGAGTTTCGATGCGGATGAAGAGATTCTCCAGGATTTTCTGGTTGAGGCCGGCGAGATCCTCGAACAGTTGTCCGAACAGTTGGTCGAGCTGGAAAACCGCCCAGACGACATGGACCTGCTCAATGCCATTTTCCGTGGCTTTCATACCGTCAAGGGTGGTGCCGGATTTCTCCAGCTCGACCCCTTGGTAGCCTGTTGTCATATCGCCGAAAATGTTTTCGACATCCTGCGCAAGGGTGAGCGCCAGGTCGACGCTGAGTTGATGGATGTCGTGTTGCAAGCGCTGGATGCCGTCAATGCGATGTTTGCCCAGGTGCGCGAGCGTGATGAGCCAAGCCCTGCCGACCCCGGGCTGCTTGAAGCCCTCTCGCTGCTGGCGCAGCCGGCCAGCGCGGCGCCAGTCGCTGCCCCCGCGAGTGTTGAGTACTCCATTACTGAAACCGTGAGCGCCGGAGCCGACAGCGATGGCGATATCACCGATGACGAGTTCGAGCAGTTGCTCGACGCCTTGCAGTCGCCTGAAGAGTCGGAGACCGAATCGTCGGTTTCAGGTCAGGGTGACAATATTTCCGATGATGAATTCGAAGCCCTGCTGGATGAACTTCATGGTCCCGGCAAGGGGCCGGGTATTGATCAGGCCGCCGCGCAGAGCGCCCAGGCTGAAGTAGCAAATGACGAGATCAGTGATGACGAGTTCGAGGCGCTGCTGGATCAATTGCATGGCAAAGGTGCGGCTCCGGGCCTGAGTTCCGAGCCGGCTGCAGCGCCGGACGTGGTGGCGGCTGCTACAGCGGCGGTGAGCGCCGAGAGTGATGAAATCAGCGACGACGAATTCGAAGCACTGCTCGACCAGTTACACGGCAAGGGTGCAGCCCCCGGCAAGTCGGAGGCCGCCAACGGTGTTGCTGCAGCGCCGGCCAAGGCTGAAAGTTCGACTGACAAGCCGATTGAGCACAAGGCGCCGAAGGCGTCCGAGCCAGCTGCGGCCAAGGCTCAGCCTGCACCCAAAGCTGTCGCCAAAGCGCCTGCTGCCAAAGCCGAAAAGCCGCCAGCAGCTGCCGCCAAGGCCAGCGCACCGGCGCCTGCTGATGCTGCTGTGGATACCACTGTGCGGGTCGATACCGCCCGGCTTGATGACATCATGAACATGGTCGGCGAGCTGGTGCTGGTGCGGAACCGCCTGGTACGCCTGGGTTTGAGCAGTGGTGATGAAGAGCTGAGCAAGGCTGTCGGCAACCTCGACGTAGTCACTGCCGATCTGCAGATGTCGGTGATGAAGACTCGCATGCAGCCGATCAAGAAGGTATTTGGTCGCTTCCCTCGCGTGGTGCGTGATCTGGCGCGTAACCTGAAGAAGGAGATCAACCTTGAACTGATCGGCGAAGAAACCGATCTGGACAAGAACCTGGTTGAAGCACTGGCCGACCCGCTGGTGCACCTGGTGCGCAACTCGGTCGATCATGGGATCGAATCGCCCGATGAGCGTGAACAGGCCGGCAAGCCGCGCACTGGTAAGGTAGTGCTGGCGGCCGAACAGGAAGGCGACCACATCCTGTTGACCATCACCGATGATGGCAAGGGCATGGACCCGGAAGTGCTGCGGGCCAAGGCGGTAGAGAAGGGCATGATGGACAAGGATGCCGCCGACCGTCTAAGCGATACCGAGTGCTTCAACCTGATCCTGGCGCCGGGCTTTTCGACCAAAACCGAAATTTCTGACGTTTCCGGCCGTGGGGTCGGCATGGATGTGGTCAAGACCAAGATTTCCCAGCTCAACGGCACCATCAATATCGAGTCGACCAAGGGCCAGGGCTCGCGGATCGCGATCAAGGTGCCGCTGACACTGGCGATCATGCCGACCCTGATGGTGATGCTGGGCAATCAGGCGTTTGCCCTGCCGCTGGTCAGTGTCAACGAAATCTATAGTCTGGATCTGTCACGCACCAACATCGTTGACGGTCAGGAAGTGATCATCGTCCGCGACAAGGCGTTGCCGTTGTTTTATCTCAAGCGCTGGTTGATGCCCGGTGTCGAGGACAGCAGTGATCACACTGCCGCCAGCGTAGTGATAGTGTCGGTCGGTACTCAGCGGGTCGGCTTCGTGGTCGATCAACTGGTCGGGCAGGAAGAGGTGGTGATCAAGCCGCTCGGACGGATGCTCCAGGGCACAGCCGGCATGGCCGGGGCAACCATCACCGGTGACGGACGCATTGCCCTGATCCTCGATGTTCCCAGTTTACTCAAGCGTTACGCGCGGCGGATCTAATAGCGCCCGGGTGGCCCTTTCAGCCGCCTGCGGGTGTGTAAAGGTTTTCAGGAGAGTGTATGGCGGTCAAGGTTCTGGTGGTGGACGATTCAGGCTTCTTTCGCCGCCGGGTGACGGAGATCCTTGCGGGTGACCCGCAGATCCAGGTGGTCGGCACGGCCACCAATGGCAAGGAGGCTATCGAGCAGACCCAGGCGCTGCGCCCCGATGTAATCACTATGGATTATGAAATGCCGGTCATGGATGGCATTTCCGCAGTCAAGCAGATCATGCAGCGCTGCCCAACGCCGGTACTGATGTTTTCTTCGCTCACCTACGAGGGCGCACGGGTCAGCCTGGATGCGCTGGACGCCGGTGCGGCGGATTATCTGCCGAAAAATTTCGAAGACATTTCGCGCAACCCGGACAAGGTCCGGCAACTGTTGTGCGAGCGGGTACATGCCCTGGCGCGCACCAACCGGCGTTCGTTGGGTATTGCTCCGGCGACGGTCAGTGCGCCGTCAGTCTCCAGTCGGCCATTGACCGGCAGTGCCCCGGCGCCTCGCAGTAGTGAGCCTCCAGCACCGCGCTCCAGCAGTCCGGCTCCGCGCAAGCGCAGTTACAAACTGGTGGCGATCGGTACTTCCACGGGGGGGCCGGTGGCCCTGCAAAAAGTCCTGACCCAGTTGCCTGCCAGTTTTCCGGCGCCGCTGGTGCTGATTCAACACATGCCGGCAGCGTTCACCAAGGCGTTTGCCGAGCGCCTCGACAAGCTCTGCCGTATCAGTGTCAAGGAAGCTGAAGATGGCGACATCCTGCGCCCAGGGCTGGCGTTGCTGGCGCCGGGCGGCAAGCAAATGATGGTCGATGGTCGCGGCGCCATCCGAATCCTGCCTGGTGATGAACGGCTCAACTACAAACCCTGTGTCGACGTAACCTTCGGGTCTGCCGCCAAGGCCTTTGGCGACAAGGTGCTGGCCGTGGTCCTGACTGGCATGGGCGCCGATGGCCGCGAAGGTGCACGAATGCTCAAGCAGGCCGGCAGCTCGGTCTGGGCCCAGGATGAGGCCAGTTGTGTGATCTACGGCATGCCGATGGCCGTGGCCAAGGCCAATCTGGCTGACGGTATCTACAGTCTCGACGACATCGGTCGTTATTTGGCAGAGATCGGCTAATGGATATTCTCAGCGTCATTGGCGTCATTCTGGCTTTTGTCGCCATCATCGGCGGCAACTACCTGGAAGGTGGGCATGCTGCGGCGCTGATCAACGGTCCGGCGGCGCTGATCGTCATCGGCGGCACCTTGGGCGCTGCCTTCATCCAGACACCACTGCCAGTGTACAAACGCTCGCTGGCGATTCTCGGCTGGATCTTCTTTCCGCCGACCAGTCGCCTGCAGCAGGGAATTACTCAGGTCATCAACTGGAGCAATGTGGCCCGCAAGGAAGGCTTGTTGGGGCTGGAAGGGGTGGCCGATACCGAACCCGACCTGTACGCCCGCAAGGGTTTGCAACTGCTGGTTGACGGCAGTGAGCCGGAGGCGCTGCGCAGCATTCTCGAAGTTGAGCTGATTACCCGGGAGAACCACGACCTGGCCGCCGCCAAGGTATATGAGAGCATGGGTGGCTACTCGCCAACCATCGGTATCATTGGTGCGGTCATGGGGCTGATCCATGTGATGAGCAATCTGGCTGATCCTTCGGCGTTGGGTAGCGGCATCGCCGTGGCCTTTGTCGCAACCATCTACGGGGTGGCGCTGGCCAACCTGTTTTTGCTGCCGGTGGCCAACAAGCTCAAGTCGGTAGTGATGCAGCAATCACGTTATCGGGAAATGATCCTCGAAGGGCTGCTATCGATCGCCGAAGGGGAAAATCCGCGCTCAATCGAAATGAAGCTGGAAGGCTTCCTGGAGTAGCCCGATGCGCCGGCGACAGCATCAGGAGCACGAAAATCACGAGCGTTGGCTGGTCTCGTACGCAGACTTCATTACCCTGCTGTTCGCCTTTTTCGTGGTCATGTACTCGATTTCCTCGGTCAATGAGGGCAAGTACAAGGTGCTGTCTGACACGCTGGTGGGTGCCTTCAATCAGCCGCAGCGCTCTATCGAGCCGATTCAGATCGGTGAGGAAATTCCGCGTGGCTTGCAGCGCAGCGATACCCAGGGTATCAGTGGCGGCGATGCCGACAATCTGGTCGATCCGTTGGTGGACATCACCACGGCCATGCAGCAGGCCTTCGGTGATCTGATCCGTGCTGGTGATCTGGAAGTGCGTGGCAACGAACTGTGGATCGAGATCGAACTCAACTCCAGTTTGCTGTTTCCCAGTGGCGATGCACTGCCGACCGATGAAGCTTTTGGGCTGGTCGAGCGGATCGCTGAGATCCTTGCGCCCTATGAGAATCCGATTCATGTCGAGGGCTTTACCGACAATCAGCCGATCCGCTCGCGCCTGTATCCGACCAACTGGGAGCTGTCCGCTGCCAGAGCCGCCAGTGTGGTGCGCATGCTCGGCAATGGTGGGGTAAACCCGGAACGGATGGCCGCAGTAGGCTATGGTGAATTCAAGCCGGTTGCCGACAACGGCACAGCTGCCGGCCGGCGAGCCAACCGGCGGGTGGTCTTGCTGGTTTCGCGCTATCTTGATCAGCGTCACCAGTCTTGGCAGGGTGATGCTCAGGATGCCGACGCCATGCGCCAGGCTCGGAGCCAGACTGGCACGGGAACTGCACAGTAGCCCGAAACACCCGCTTGGGTGTCAATCTATCGTCATTTGCAGTAACCACGGGTATCGGCAGTACCGCTACCCCGGGAGGAAAGGCATGAGAGTTTGGGCCGTGGCCAATCAGAAAGGCGGGGTGGGTAAGACCACTTCGGCGGTGGCGTTGGCTGGCCTGTTGGCAGATCAGGGGCAGCGCGTGCTGGTGGTCGATCTTGACCCGCACGGCTCAATGACCAGTTATTTTGGTCATGACCCGGACAATCTCACCAGCAGCGTATTCAATCTGTTTCAGCACAATGGTCAGGTTCCTGACGGTTTGGCCGAGGCGCTGTTGCTCAATACCTCCCACGAAAATATCCGCCTGATGCCCTCGAGCACCTCGCTGGCGACCCTGGAGCGCCAGTCGGCCGGGCAGGGTGGCTTTGGCCTGGTCATCTCCCGGGCGCTTGCCCAGCTCTGGGGCGACTATCAGTTCGCGATTATCGACAGCCCACCTTTGCTCGGGGTGTCGATGATCAATGCACTGGCCGCCTGTGAGCAACTGGTGATCCCGGTTCAGACCGAGTTTCTGGCACTAAAGGGCCTGGAGCGGATGGTCCATACCCTGAACATGGTCAATCGCTCGCGCAAACAGGAACTGCCCTATACCATTGTGCCGACTCTGTTCGACCGGCGTACCCAGGCTTCGCTGAATACCCTGAAACTGCTGCGCCGCGACTACGCCGATCATCTGTGGCAAGCCTTCATTCCGATCGATACCAAGCTGCGTGACGCCAGCCTGGCCGGGATGGTGCCGTCGCGGATGGATGCCAACGGTCGAGGAGTGCTGGCCTACCGGGCGTTATTGCGCTATCTGTTGGCGCAGTCGCTGCCGCGCAAGGAACAGGTAGCCTAATGTTGGGCCGATACTGGCCGATAAGCTAAGTGACCCGACCCGATGATCGACATGGCGCAAGAGATGACTAAATCCCTACCGGTGCAGCAGTTCGTTCCCGAGCAGACGATCCAGTGCTATCTGGACTCACTGTTGCAGGATGCTGCCCAGGAACTGGCTCTGGCTGAACAGCAGACTCAGGAGCTGGCACCGCCAGTCCAGCTTGAGGTCGCGCCGGTGGTAGTGCCTGCCGAACCGGAGCCCGAGCTTGAGCAGGAGCTGCTAGTCGAAGCGGAGGTAGCGCTCAGCACTGATGCCGAGCATGTGCCGCCAGTGTTTGAGCAGGTCGCCTGGCGCGAAGAGCCGTTCGAGGCGCTGCTGTTCGATGTTGGCGGTTTGACCCTCGCGGTGCCGCTGGTGTCGCTCGGCAGTATTTATCCGCTGGAGGATGAAATCACTCCGTTGTTCGGCCAGCCGGACTGGTTCCTTGGCATCCTGCCGACCCAGGCGGGCAACCTCAAGGTGCTGGATACTGCCCGCTGGGTCATGCCCGAGCGCTACGACCCGGCGCTGCGTGACGGTCTGCGCTTTGTGATTTCGGTGCAGGGCTATGACTGGGGTATGGCCGTGCATGGTGTCAGCAAGTCGATACGGCTGACACCCGAGCAGGTCAAATGGCGCTCCCAGCAGGGCAAGCGACCCTGGTTGGCCGGTACGGTGATCGAGCACATGTGCGCTCTGCTGGACGTTTCCGCCCTGGCCACGCTGATCAGTGCGCCAGGGGCGCGTGCACTGGCCAATAGCCGGTAGGGGCATTAGGATGACACCAGATAACTACAGCCTGAGCATGGTCGCGCGGCTGAATCTCACATCAATCTAGACCGGGATACACGACAATGAAGAATACCGCCGCTCAGGGTGCCGAAGATCCGATTCTGCAATGGGTTACTTTCCGCCTGGATAACGAGACCTACGGCATCAACGTGATGCAGGTGCAGGAAGTCCTGCGTCATACCGAGATCGCTCCGGTTCCGGGTGCGCCAGCCTATGTGCTGGGGATCATCAACCTGCGGGGCAACGTGGTCACCGTGATCGATACCCGCCAGCGTTTTGGTCTGGGCTCGGCGCCGATCACCGACAACACCCGGATCGTCATTATTGAGGCCGACAAGCAGGTGGTTGGTATTTTGGTCGACAGCGTGGCCGAAGTGGTCTATCTGCGCCAGTCCGAGATCGAGACCGCACCTAATGTCGGGACCGACGAGTCGGCCAAGTTTATTCAAGGCGTGTGTAACAAGAACAACGAACTGCTGATTCTGGTCGATCTGGAAAAGATGATGACCGAGGATGAGTGGGCCGAACTGCAAGGCTTCTGATCGGGATGATGACCTCCTGGGAGACGCTGCTGGCTGGGCTGTTGCTGGGCCTGTTGCTGGCTGGTCTGCTGGCTCTGGGCTGGGGGCTGCGGCGTCAGGGTCGGCGCCTGGCCGAGCAGGAGCAGGCGCTGCGTCAACGTCAGGAGCAGTTGGCGCGTGATCTGGCCAGCTTCCAGCAGGGCAGCATCCGCATGGGTGAGACTTTGCAGGAGGTCAGTCAGCAGCTCAAGCGCCTGGAAGACAAACAGCTCAAGTTTGAACAGCAGGACCCGCACACCATGCCCTACAACCAGGCCGCTCGGCTGGTGAGCATGGGCGCCAGTGTCGAAGATCTGACCCAATCCTGTGGTCTGTCCAAGGCTGAGGCCGAACTGGTCGTCAAATTGCACGCCGCCCGGCGGCACTGAAAGCCAGCACTGCGCGCCCTGCGCTACCCCTCAGCATCATCCCTATCGGGAAATACAAAACCTGCTGGAGCTTTCCCTTTGAGATGCCAGGCAAAGGCAATGATCTCGGCGATGGTGCGGTACAGCTCCTCGGGAATTTGCTCGCCCAGATCCATGCGTGCCAGGATTCGCACCAGGTCAGCGTTCTGGTAGATCGGCACTTCGTAGTCCATGGCCAGTTGCACGATCTGCTCGGCCAGCTCGCCTTCGCCCTTGGCCGTCAGCGTCGGGGCTTGTTCACCGTCGTAGAGCAGGGCGATGGCTTCCTTGGGGTCATGCATCAGGTCACCTCGTCGATCCAACGTTGCTGCAGACTTTGGCGTGGCTCCGGCGGCAGGCCGGCATGACAGCTCAGCTCGGCAACTTCCAGGCCCTTGCCGAGCAGCCGGGTACGCAAATGGCCCAGCTCCTGCTCCAGCAGCGCCAGGGTGAGCGGTTGCTCGGTCCAGAATTCACTGCTGACCCGCCCGGCCTTCAGGCGGCTGATGCAGTGCAGAGGGCCGAGCTGATCCAGGTCGAAGGCCAGCCGGATTTCCCATTGCGGCTGCAACTCCTGAGCCTTGCGGTTTGGCGCCGGGTCATCGCGCTGGATCCGTACCTGCACATGCTGGAACTGCTGGCCGTCGCGCAGTGGAATATCCAGTTGCCAGACCGTCTGGCTGCTGCCGTCGGCAAAGCTCTGGGTCTGCCCCAGACTCTGGAACTGCTGGTGCTGGATGCGAGCCAATAGGGCTGCGGTCAAGCGCAGCAGGCTGCCCAGATCAGGCGCTTCGGCCAGATTGCTCAGTACCCGGTTCGGGAGTGGAAACAGCCCAGGTCTGACTGCGGGCAGGGCTTGCCATGGCCCGGGTGGCGGCAGTAATGGTGGCAGATGTGCGCCGGGCAGCTGGCGTTGGATTTGGGTCAGCAGATTGAGCAGGGCCAGCTTCAGATCGCTGCCTGGCAGGGCGGGTGCATCGCTGGCCGGAGTCATGCTGGCCAGCAGGGGCAGCAGTTTGTTCAGCGGCGGGAGGTTGTCGCCCTTGCTGCCCAGAGCCGTGGCCAGACGGGCCAGATCGGCTTCGAGAAAGATCCCGCTTTGGCGGATGGCCCGGTTCACGCCGGCTTCGCTGTTCAGTTGGGAGAGGTTGCTGATCTGCTCCAGCACCTGGCGCATGGCCGGTTGCAGCTCGCGGCCAGCGGCTGGCGGCTGGGCACTCAGGTTTTCGAGCAGGCGCAGCAGGGGCGCGGCTGAACCCTGAGCCATGAAACTGTCGCGCAGCCCCTGCATCAGGCCGAGCTGAAGCTGCTGGGTCTGGCTGCCGACCACCCGCAGTTCCCCGGCGGCGCCAACCTGGGCGGTCAGCAGACTGCCGGGTTCCAGGGCGCGGCTGCTGACCAGGCTCAGCAGGGCACCGCTGGCACCGCCCTGCAACAGGCGCACAAGCAGAGCGAAGCGGGCCTGCTCGGCTTGGGCCGGTAGTGGCTGCTGACTCAGCACCCGGGCCTGGATCAGACTGCCGGCCGGAAACAGCGCCGGATCAAGCCGGGTCAGAGGCGCAGTGACCTGGGCTGGCAGCAGGCTGGCCGTAGCGCGGGTCTGGCTGATCAACTGAATCAGTAGTTGGGCGCCTTCGGGCAGCGCCTGGCGACTGTTGGTCAGGATCTCGCGCGGTGGCTGGCCGGCGAGCGCGGCCAGCCGCAACAGCAGCTCGAAGTGGGCCCCCTTGGCCTCGCTTTTGAGTACCTGGGCCTGAAGTTCAACGCCGTTTGGCAACCCTTGTGCGTCAATCGGACGCAGCAGTTCCAGAGGCACTGCACCCGGGTTGCTGGTTTGTCCGCTTAGCCCGCTGGTTAGCGGGCTTGCGACCGTTGGAGGTAAACGAAAGTCAGGGCTCATGCTGCCACATGTTGATATAAATCAGAGGCCTCTGGTGAGAGGCTGTATGTATAATGGCCCCCGTTGACGCGGCCGTAGACAGTATAGCGGCTGCAGCGGGGCAAGCATTAGGGTTGTCCTGTTTATCCGGGCCGATGCGGAGTAATGGTGAAACCACAGCCGATACAGGTAGAGCGACTGACGTGTGAACGCGACCATCGGGAGCTGTTCGCCGGGCTGAGTTTCGAACTGGCCGCTGGTGAGGTGCTGCAGGTGGCCGGACCCAACGGTTCGGGCAAAACCAGCCTGCTGCGGATTCTGGCCGGGCTGATGCCGCCGGTAGCCGGTGATATTCGTTATGCCGGCGAGTCGATTTTGAGCGGCCGTGGCCGCGAGCGCTGGCGCCAGGACTTGCTGTACATCGGTCATGCCCCGGCGATCAAGGGCAGTCTGACCGCTGAGGAAAACCTGGCCTGGCTGTGTGCTCTTGGCACTCCGGCCAGCCGTGAACAGATTTGGGCGGCCCTGGCCCAGGTCGGGCTCAAGGGCTTTGAGGATGTGCTGTGCCACAACCTCTCGGCCGGGCAGCAGCGCCGTGTGGCTTTGGCCCGACTGTATTTGCAGCCACCGCCGGTGTGGATTCTGGATGAACCCTTTACCGCTATCGACAAGACCGGTGTTGCTGCGCTGGAGCAGCACGTATTGGCCCATGCGGCGGCTGGAGGCCTGGTGGTGCTGACTACCCACCACAGCCTGGATCATCTGGATGCGGTTCGTTGCCTCGATCTGCAGCAGGTGGCCTGATGCGACGGATTGTCTGGTTGTTGTTTTGCCGTGAGTGGCGCCTGGCCTGGCGTCGCCCTGGGGACTTGCTGAACCCTCTGGTGTTCTTCGCCATCGTGATCAGCCTGTTTCCACTGGCGGTGGGGCCGGAGCCGAGCATGCTACGGATCATGGCCCCTGGGGTGATCTGGGTCGCGGCACTGCTGGCGACCCTGCTGTCGCTCGATGGTTTGTTTCGCAGTGATTACGAGGATGGATCACTGGAGCAGTGGGTGTTGTCCGCTCATCCGCTGACACTGATGGTATTGGTCAAGGTGGCGCATCATTGGCTGGTATCGGGCTTGGCGCTGGTGATTCTGGCGCCGTTGTTCGGCCTGATGCTGGCTCTGCCGCCGCAGGTGCTGCCGGTCTTGTGCCTGACCCTGCTGCTGGGTACCCCGGTGCTCAGTCTGCTGGGCGCGGTGGGGGCGGCTTTGACGGTCGGCCTCAAGGGCGGCGGGTTGTTGCTGGCATTGTTGATCATGCCCCTGTATATCCCGGTGCTGATTTTGGGTACTGGCGCGATGGATGCCGCACTGCAGGGCCTGCCGGTCATGGGCTATGCCCTGTGGCTGGGTTGCCTGGCGGTTCTGGCGCTGAGCCTGGCGCCGCTGGCGATTGCCGCTGGCCTGCGTATCGGGGTGAGTGAATGAGGTTGGAGACGCGATGAACTGGAGTTTTTTCCACAAGCTGGGTTCGCCCAAGTGGTTCTACGATATCAGCGGCCGCTGGCTGCCCTGGTTCGTGCTGGCCACCGTGCTGCTGCTCAGCGTTGGGGTCGTCTGGGGATTGGTGTTCGCCCCGCAGGATTATCAGCAGGGCAACAGTTTCCGGATTATCTATATTCATGTGCCGGCAGCCTTCGTCGCTCAATCCTGCTACATCATGCTGGCAGTGGCCGGTATCATTACTCTGGTCTGGCGGATGAAACTGGCTGACGTGGCGCTGCGCTGCGCTGCTCCTATCGGTGCCTGGATGACCTTCATTGCCCTGATCACCGGAGCCATCTGGGGCAAACCGACCTGGGGCACCTACTGGGTCTGGGATGCGCGCCTGACTTCAATGCTGATTCTGTTGTTTCTGTATTTTGGCATCATCGCTCTGGGCCAGGCGATCAGCAACCGCGATACCGCAGCCAAGGCCACGGCCGTGCTGGCCATTGTCGGGGTGGTCAATATCCCGATCATCAAATATTCGGTGGATTGGTGGAATACCCTGCACCAGCCCGCCACCTTCAAGGTCACCGCCAAGCCGGCCATGCCGATCGAGATGTGGTTCCCGCTGCTGCTGACAGTGCTCGGCTTCTATGCCCTGTTTACCGTCAGCCTGCTGATGCGCATGCGGGTTGAAACCCTGCGGCGCGAGGGCAAGACCCGCTGGGCGCGTGAAGCTCTGGAGAAAATGTCATGAGCGGTTTGTCTGAATTCTTGGCGATGGGTGGGCACGGCCCCTATGTCTGGTCGGCCTACGCCATCACCTTCGTGGTATTGGCGCTGAATGTGTTGGAGCCCTGGGTGGCGCGTCGGCGTCTGGTAAGTGAAGAGGCGCGTCGTCGGCGCCGGGAGGAGGTGTGATGCATCCGCAGCGAAAGAAACGTCTGGCGCTGATTCTGTTGGTCGTGTTGGGCGTTGGGGTAGCCGTAGGGTTGGCGTTGACCGCTCTGAAGCAGAACATCAATCTGTTCTATACCCCGACAGAAATTGCTGAGGGACAAGCCCCCCTGGATACTCGCATTCGCGCCGGCGGCATGGTCGTGGCCGGTAGCGTCAAACGGGCCAGCGACAGTCTGGATGTCGAATTTGCCGTAACCGATGGCAACAAGCAGGTGGTGATTGCCTACAGCGGGATTCTGCCCGACCTGTTCCGCGAGGGGCAGGGCATCGTCGCGCTGGGGCGGCTGAATGAAGGTCGCATGCTGGTCGCCGATGAGGTGCTGGCCAAGCACGATGAGGAATATATGCCGCCGGAAGTGGCGCAGGCGCTGGAACGCGTCAACCACATGTCCGTCAATGGCGCCTCGGCGTCCGGTTACTGAGTTGGAGGCAGGATGATTCCCGAACTTGGCCAGGTCGCCCTGATCATTGCATTGGCGCTGGCACTGCTACAATCGACGCTTCCTCTGTATGGCGCCTGGCGTGGCGATGCATTGACCATGAGCTTTGCCCAGCCGGCGGCGGTGGGGCAGTTTGTGTTCATTCTGCTGGCCTATATCTGTCTGACCCATGCCTTCATGGTCCATGACTTCAGCGTGACCTATGTGGCGCTGAACTCCAATAGCGCCTTGCCCTGGTACTACCGTTTCAGCGCGGTTTGGGCCGGGCATGAAGGCTCACTGCTGCTGTGGGCACTGATTCTGGCGAGCTGGACGTTTGCCGTGGCGATCTTCTCCCGTCACCTGCCACCGGAAATGCTCAGCCGGGTATTGGCCGTCATGGGTATGATCAGTGTCGGTTTCCTGCTGTTCACTCTGATGACCTCCAACCCCTTTGATCGGCAGTTGCCCTATCACCCGGTCGATGGCAAGGATCTCAACCCGCTGCTGCAGGACTTTGGCCTGATCGTCCACCCGCCGATGCTGTACATGGGTTACGTCGGCTTCTCGGTGGCCTTTGCTTTCGCCATCGCCGCTTTGCTCGGTGGCCGGCTGGATGCTGCCTGGGCGCGCTGGTCGCGGCCCTGGACCATTGTGGCCTGGGCGTTTCTGAGCCTGGGCATCGTGCTGGGCTCCTGGTGGGCCTACTACGAACTGGGCTGGGGCGGCTGGTGGTTCTGGGACCCGGTTGAAAACGCTTCCTTCATGCCCTGGCTGGTTGGTACCGCGCTGATTCACTCGCTGGCGGTGACCGAAAAGCGTGGGGTGTTCAAGAGCTGGACCGTGCTGCTGGCGATTGCCGCCTTCTCGCTCAGCCTGCTGGGCACCTTCCTGGTGCGCTCGGGCGTGCTGACCTCGGTACACGCCTTTGCCACCGATCCGGAACGGGGGGTATTCATCCTTGGCTTCCTGCTGGTGGTGGTCGGTGGCTCGCTGCTGCTCTACGCCCTGCGGGCTCCTGTGGTCAAAAGCCAGATCGGCTTTGCCCTGTGGTCGCGGGAAACCTTTCTGCTGATCAATAACGTGATTCTGGTGGTCGCGGCGCTGATGGTACTGCTCGGTACCCTCTATCCGCTGGCGCTGGATGCGCTGACCGGCACCCTGGTCTCGGTCGGCCCGCCGTACTTCAATGCGCTGTTCCTGCCACTGATGGCGATCCTGATGGTGGCTCTGGGCGTCGGTATGCTCAGCCGCTGGAAGGACACCCCGGTCAAGTGGCTGTTCAGCCAGCTCAAATGGGTCGCGATTCTGTCGGCCATTGGCGCGATTGTCCTGGCATTGTGGATCGGTGACCACTATGCCGCGGTGGGCAGCATGCTGCTACTGGTGTTCTGGGTCACCGGCATGAGCCTGGTCGATATCCGCAACAAGACCCGCAACAAGGGCCTGGCCAAAGGTCTGCGTGCCTTGCCGCGCAGCTACTGGGGCATGACCCTGGCGCATCTGGGTATGGCTGTATGCGCAGTCGGTGTGGTCGGTGCCAGCCTGTTCGACAGCCAGCGTGACCTGCGCATGGCGCCGGGCGATCAGCTTGAGCTGGGTGGCTATCGCTTCGTCTACATCGAGCCCAGCCACCGCGAAGGCTCCAACTGGGTGTCCGACAAGGTGGTGCTGGAGGTATTCAAGGGTGAGCGCCGGATTACTACCCTGCGTCCCGAGAAGCGCCTGTACACCGTGCAGAACCAGCTCATGACCGAGGCGGCGATCCACGCCGGGTTCACCCGCGACCTGTTTGTCGCCATGGGTGAGCCGCTGGGCAATGACGCCTGGGCCATGCGTGTGCATATCAAGCCGTTTGTGCGCTGGATCTGGCTGGGCGGCCTGTTCATGACCTTCGGTGGGTTGCTGGCGGCCAGTGACAAACGCTACCGGCTCAAGCTGCGTGAACAGCGCACCCAGCCGGCCCAACCGGCCCAGGCGGCCGGGGAGGTGGTCTGATGCGCAGACTGATTTTGTTGGTGCCGCTGGTGCTTTTTGTGGCCGGTACCTTGTTCTTCTATCAAACCCTGAGAGAGCGGCAAGCCTCTGAAATACGCCAGAGCTCGATTGAGCTGCCGTCGCCGCTGATTGGCAAGCCGCTGCCAGCCTTCGAGCTGGAGGATGTCAAGGATGCCCAGCGGCGTATCACCGCCGCCGACCTCAAGGGGCCGGCGCTGGTCAACGTCTGGGCCACCTGGTGCGTGGCCTGCCGGGTCGAGCATCCGGTGCTCAACCGTCTGGCCGAGCAGGGCGTGGTCATCTATGGCATCAACTACAAGGACGACAACGCCTCCGCCCAGCGCTGGCTGCGCGACCTGCACGACCCCTACCAGATCAATGTCAGCGACCCGCAGGGGCGTCTCGGCCTCGATCTGGGCGTCTATGGCGCCCCAGAGACCTTCCTGATCGATGCCAATGGGATCATCCGCTACAAGTTCATCGGCGTGATCGATGACCGGGTCTGGGAGCGTGAGCTTGAACCGCGCTATCAGGCGCTGCTTGAGGGAGGTACCTGATGCGTAAGCTGCTCTGTGCGCTCGCCCTGTTGTGCGTCGGCGCCCTGGCCCATGCCGCCATCGACACCTACGATTTCGACAGCGAAGATCAGCGTCAACGTTTCTACCGGATCAGCAGCGAGCTGCGCTGCCCGCTGTGTCAGAACCAGAACATTGCCGATTCCAATGCGCCGATTGCCACTGACTTGCGCGGTGAAGTCTATCGGTTGCTGGATGAGGGTCGCACTGACAAGGAAATCGTCGAGCACATGGTGGCCCGCTATGGCGAGTTCGTTCGCTATCGGCCGGTCCTGACCGTGGAAACCATGGTGCTGTGGTTCGCCCCGGCGGTATTTCTATTGGCTGGTTTCGTCATTTTGCTGGTGATGGTACGCCGTCGCCAAAAGGCGCTGAACAACGCTCAGGCCAGTGAGCTGGACGAGCAAGAGCGTGAGCGCCTGCAAGCCCTGTTGGAGAAGAAGACCCGCGATGACTGATTTCTGGTTGTTCAGTGCCCTGCTGCTGGTGGCGGGGATAGTGGTTGTGCTCTGGCCGTTGTGGCAGCGCGGACGCCAGGCCACGGTTGATCGTACCGCGTTGAACGTTGCGCTGTTCGAGGAGCGTCTGGCCGAACTGGAAGGTCAGCGCGGCGCCGGTGAAATTTCCGAAGAGCAATACCAGCAGACCCGTCAGGAAGCCAGTCGCCTGCTGCTGGAAGATACCGCCGAAGCCGATCAGCGCCAGCGCCCGCGCGTAGCCGGAACACCGGCTCTGCTGGTGGTCGCCGCGATCCTCATGGTGCCGCTGGTACTGGTGCTCTACAGCAGTTGGGGTAACCCGGCTGGGCTGGCGCTGTACCGTGAACTGCAGGAGCGCCCGCAGGTCGAGAGCCTGGAAGCGTTGATCGACCGGATGGAGCGGATTACCGAGGTCCAGCCGCAGAATGGTGAAGCCTGGTTCATGCTTGGTCGGGCTTACATGAATGCCCAGCAGCCGGAGCAGGCTGTCAGAGCCTTTGGCTTGAGTGTCGAGCGTCTGGGTGAGCGCCCGGAAGTGCTGGCCCAGTTGGCCCAGGCCCGCTACTTTGCTGCCGGCAACCAGCTCGATGCGCAATCGGTAGCAGCGCTCGACAAGGCGTTGGAAATGGAGCCGCGTGAGCCGACCGCCCTGGGCCTGTTGGGCATTGCCGCCTTCGAGTCGGCTGACTACAGCGCTGCTATCGAATACTGGGAACGCCTGCTGGCTGGCATGCCGCCGGGTAGCAGTGGGGCCGAAGCGATTCAGAGTGGTATCGAGCGGGCCCGGCAACGGCTGGGGCAGCCAGCTCCTGCCGTGGATGAAGTAGCCGAGCAGGCAGTGATCCGGGTGCGTCTGGAGATTGATCCGCAAATTGCGGCTGGTCTGGATGATGGCGCGGTAGTCTTTCTGTTCGCTCGCGACCCGAACGGGCCGCCCATGCCGCTGGTCGCCAAGCGTTTCGCCCTGGATGAGTTGCCTGCCGAGGTTGAGTTGAGCGCTGCCGACGCCATGCTGCCCGGAGTAACGCTCACCCCTGGTCAGTCACTACAACTGGTGGCCCGGGTCTCGCCCGATGGTGATGCCTTGAGCGGCAGCCATCAGGGTCGTACCGATAATGTCGAAGTGGGTGCCCAGCAGCGGGTACTGGTCAAGGTTGACCAGCCGCTGTAACTACACCGATCCTCAACCAAGTCCTGTTCGCGCCGGCAGGCAACCGCCGGCGCTATGGGTATTCGCCTACATGGCGAATACCACTCCCATCAGTACATAGCTCAGCAACGTCACCAGCACGATACCAATCAGGTTCAGGGCAAAGCCGGCGCGGATCATGTCGCCGATATGCATGTGCCCGCTGGCGAACACGATGGCATTGGGTGGGGTCGCCACCGGCATCATGAACGCGCAACTGGCGGCAATCGCAGCCGGCACTGTGAACAGAATCGGCGAGACTCCCTGACCCATGGCGAGCGCCCCCAGCAGCGGCAGGAAGGCGGCTGCGGTGGCAGTATTGCTGGTCACCTCGGTGAGGAAAATGATCACCGCCGTGACCACCATGATCATCGCCAGTGCCGGCAGCATGCCGAGAATCGACAGACTTTCGGCAATCCACTGGGCCAGCCCTGAGCTGGTGATCACGCCCGCCAGGGTCAGGCCGCCACCAAACAGCAGCAGCACGCCCCAGGGCATATCCTTGGCTGTTTCCCAGTCCATCAGAAAGGTCCGCTCACGCAGGCTGACTGGCACCAGAAACAGGATGATGGCCGCGGCGATGGCGATCACCGTGTCGTTCAGCCAGGGCAGCAGGTTCTGCGACAGCAGCGGCTGAAAAATCCAGGCCATGGCGGTCAGGCTGAAGATCAGCGCCACCAGCTTTTCCGCCTTGCTCATGGCGCCCAGTTCGAGCAACTGCTGACGCAGCATCTCGCTGCTGTCGCTCTGGTCGCTGAGGCCGAACGGACGGCGGGTCAGCCACCACCAGATCGCCACCAGCATGCTCAGAGCCACCGGCACGCCGATCATCATCCACTGGGCGAAGCCGACATCGATACCCTGGTTGTCGCTCAGATAAGCAGCCAGCAGGGCATTGGGCGGCGTGCCGATCAAGGTGGCGATGCCGCCGACGCTGGCGGCATAGGCAATACCCAGCAACAGGGCCACGGCAAACCGACGTACCGACTCGCTGTCTTCCTGCTCCAGCAAAGTGATTACCGACAGTCCGATCGGCAGCATCATGATAGTGGTGGCGGTATTGCTCACCCACATGCTGAGAAAGGCCGTGGCCAGCATGAAACCGGCAATCTGGTTGCGCGGTTTGCTGCCGACGGCCAGCAACGTCGCCAGGGCAATGCGCTTGTGCAGGTTCCAGCGCTGCATCGCCAGCCCCAGCACGAAGCCACCCATGAACAGGAAGATGATCGGGTTGGCATAAGGGCCAGTGGCCTGGGCCACGCTGCCCAGGCCCAGTGCCGGAATCAGCGGAATGGGCAGCAGTGCAGTGGCTGGAATCGGTATCGCCTCGGTTGACCACCAGGTAGCCATCAACAGCATCAGGCCGGCAGTGTTCCAGGCGGCTTCACTCATCCCCCCTGGTGCCGGCAGCAGCAGAGTGATCAGCAAAAACGCCGGGCCCAGCAACAGGCCAATGCGACGTGCGAGCGGAAGCCCTTGTGGGGCCGGTGGAGTCAGGGTCGCTGACATGGTGTGTTTCCTTTACTGTGGTAAATCAGGATTGAACTTCCGGCAAAGTCAGAGCCAACAGCGCTCCCAGCAAACCTATACCAGAGAGTAGCAACAACATGCCGGCCGCACCGATCAGACTGCTGAGCAGGCCGAACAGTCCGGTGGCCAGCAGGATCAGGCCAATAACGCTATTGCCGACCGCCACGTAGTCGGTGCGCTTGTTGCCGCCGGCCATGTCCAGAACGTAGGTCTTGCGCCCGACCCGTACACCACTGTGGGCGATGCCGAGCACGAAGAACGCCAGCGGGAACAGCCAGGCGTGCAGGCTGGCCGGCAGAGCAGCCCAGAGATGAATGGCGATCACCAGCGGACCAAGCAGGCTGGCCAGAAAGGCGGCATAGATCATTACCTGGCGGCTGGAACGGTCGGACAGGCTGCCCCAGACATAGGCGCTCAGGCTGCTGGCCAGTCCATTGGCGACCAGAAAGGCGCCCAGCATGCTCAGCCCGGTGCTCAGTTGCTGGCCGAGCAGCACGTAGTAGGGGGCCGATAGCGCCGAGCACAGCAGCAGCGCCCGGGTGATCACGAAACGCCGGAACGGCTGATCATGGCGTAGCAGGCTCAGGCTGCTCCAGGCCTTCTCGATGGCATTGCCGCCGCCGTCGGAGGCGCCGGGCGCTTCTTCGATACGCTGATAAATCAGGGCCGCCAACAGCCAGAGCATTGCGGCGGCGATCAATAGTGTGGCGTAGAACAGCATGTCGTCATCGGCCGGGGGCCAGATCAGGCAGTACAGGCCAAACCCCAGTGCCAGCCAGCCGGACAGGCTGGTGGCCAGGCCGTTCATTCGCCCGCGCCGGGTTTTCGGTACGGTCTTGCCGATCACATCCTTGCTGGCTACCGAGCACAGTCCGCGGGCCAGGCTGAAGACAATCAGGCAGGCGATAATCAGCGCCCCGGCCAGGGTGCCCTCGGTCAGCCAGGCGGCCAGCCCCATGGCAACCAGCGCCGCAGCCTGGAGCAGGCTGCCCAGCACCCAAATACCCTTGCGCCGGGCATAGCGGCGGATGCGGGCGGCAATGAACAGTTGCGGCAGCATTGAACCGGACTCGCGGATTGGCACCAGCCAGGCGATCAACGCCACCGGCGCGCCGACCACACCCAGGAGCCAGGCCAGGGTGGTCTTGGGATTAGTCAGTGTATCGCCGAGGCTGGTCAGGGTGGTGGCGAACACCTGGCGGAAAAAATTCTGCGGCACATCGCTGCAGGCGCTGTCGGGGATGTCCTTGCAGACCCGGGCGTCTTCCTGCTCAATCAGCCGGTTGTAGAGACTTTCCAGTTTGGGGTCGAGATTCATGTGGGGCGGGGTGGCCGTGCCAGATAAAACCTCGAATTCTGCCGTAGCGCAGTTGCTTTGGCCACCTTTGTGGTCCAACAGTTGTCGCTGACCGGCATAGCAGGTAAAAATGCGTCTTTGTTGTCATTCACTGCATCACGATCAAGGACAGGCCGATCAATGCGACTCAAGTGCATCAAGCTGGCAGGCTTCAAATCCTTTGTCGATCCCACCACGGTCTACTTCCCGACCAACATGGGCGCAGTGGTTGGCCCCAATGGCTGCGGCAAATCCAACATTATCGATGCGGTGCGCTGGGTTATGGGCGAAAGTTCGGCCAAGAACCTGCGCGGCGAGTCGATGACCGATGTCATCTTCAATGGCTCCAACAGCCGCAAGCCGGTAGGCCAGGCCTCAATCGAGCTGGTATTCGATAATAGTGACGGCACGCTTCAGGGCGAGTACGCGGGATATAACGAAATCTCCATTCGTCGCAAGGTTACCCGCGAAGCCCAGAACCAATATTTCCTCAACGGCACCAAGTGCCGGCGCCGCGATATCACCGACATCTTCCTCGGCACCGGCCTGGGGCCGCGCAGCTACTCGATCATCGAGCAGGGCATGATCTCCAAACTGATCGAGGCCAAGCCCGATGAGCTGCGATTGTTTATTGAGGAAGCTGCCGGCATCTCCAAATACAAGGAGCGCCGGCGCGAAACCGAAAACCGTATCCGTCGTACCCATGAGAACCTGGCGCGCCTGACAGACCTGCGCGACGAGCTTGAGCGGCAACTGGCGCACCTGCATCGTCAGGCTCAGGCGGCAGAAAAGTACAAGGAATTCAAAGCCGAGGAGCGCCAGCTCAAGGCTCAGTTGCAGGCGCTGCGCTGGCAGACGCTGGACGCCCAGGCAGGCGAGCGTGAGCACCGGGTGCGGGATCTGGAGATTGCTCTGGAAGCCCTGATTGCCGAACAGCGCAATGCCGACAGCGAAATCGAAAAGCAGCGTGACCAGCACAGTGATCTGACCGAACGCTTCAATCAGGTACAGGCCCGTTATTACAGCGTTGGCGCCGATATCAGCCGGATCGAGCAGGCCCTGCAGTTCAATCGCGACCGCCAGCGCCAGTTGCACGAAGATATCGAGCAGGCCGAACAGGCCTGGCAGGAAGCGCAAAGTCACCTGACCCAGGACCAGGCGCTGCTCGCCGATCTGCACAACGAACTGGCGCAGATTGAGCCAGAGCTGGAAATGGCTGGCGCTGCCGACGAAGACACCACCAGCGCACTGCTGGCCGCCGAAGAGGCGATGCAGGCCTGGCAGACGGCCTGGGACCAGTTCAACCAGTCAGCCGCCACTCCGCGTCAGCAGGCCGAGGTCGAGCAGTCGCGCATTCGCCATCTGGAACAGGCTATCGAACGCCTTGGCGAACGCATCCAGCGGCTCGAAGATGAGCGCACGACGCTGACCTCCGGACCGCTGGATGACGAACTGGCGGAACTGGCCGAACAACTGGCCGAACTGGATCTGCGCAGCGAAACCGAACAGCAGCAACTGGACGACCTGGGCGAGCGCCTGCGCCAGGAGCGCGACACCCTCAACGCGCTGAGCCAGGAACAGGATATCCGGCGCGGTGAGATTCAGCGCGGCAACGGCCGTCTGGCATCGCTGGAAGCCTTGCAGCAGGCAGCCCTGGACCATGGCCAGGGTGTGCGCCAATGGCTCGAGCAGCAGGGTCTGGGCCAGCTCAGTCAACTGGCAGAACGGCTGCAGGTCGAGCCGGGTTGGGAACGCGCGGTTGAAACTGTGCTGGCCGATGACCTGCAGGCCGTCAGTCTGGATGATCTTGGCGCTTTGGCTGACAGCCTGGAGGGCTTCGATCAGGGCCATCTGCGCCTGATCGAACACCGCGCCCTGACTCAGACTGGCAGCCCGCTTGAGGCCGCTTTGCTGAGCAAGGTAACCAGTACACTGGACCTGAGTCCCTGGTTGGCTCAGGTCGGCACGGTGGCCAGTCTCGATAAAGCCTTGGCCCGGCGTGGCAATTTGCAGGCCAATCAGTCGCTGATCACTGCCGACGGGCATTGGGTCGGACCCAACTGGCTCCGCCTGCGGCGCGGCGATGCCGGTGAGACCGGCGTTCTGGCCCGCCAGCAGGAAATCGAACAACTGCAGCTTGAGCTGGAAACCCAGGAAGCCCGTTTGCAGGAGGCTGATGAACGGCTGAGCGGCCTGCGGGAACTGATTCGCAGCCTGGAGCAGCAGCGCGACAGTCTTCAGCAGGGGCTGGCCCGGCTGGGCCGCGAGCAGGGCGAACTCAAGGCTCAGTGGTCGGCCCGCCAGGTACGTCTGGAGCAGATCAATGCCCGGCGTCAGCGCATTAATGATGACCTGGAAGACATTAAGGCCCAGCGCGCCGAAGAGCTTGAGCAGGTCGGCGAGGCACGTCTGAGCCTGCAGGAGGCGCTGGACCGAATGGCTGAAGATTCCAGCCAGCGTGAGAGCCTGCTGGCCCAGCGCGATCAGGTACGTGAGAACCTGGATCATGCCCGCCAGCACGCCCGCCAGCACAAGGACCGGGCCCATCAGTTGGCCCTGCGGGTTCAGTCGCTGCGGGCTCAGCAGGACTCTACCCAGCAGGGTCTCGATCGTCTCAACGCCCAGATCGAGCGTCTGGCCGAGCGGCGTGAACAATTGCGCATGACCCTGGAAGAAAGCCAGGCCCCGGAAGACGATCAGCGCATCGAACTGGAATCACTGCTGGAGCAGCGCATCAGTGTCGAACAGGAACTGGCCCAGGCCCGCGAAGCGCTGGAGCTGGTCGACCAGCAGATGCGTGAGCAGGACCGCCGCCGCAGTCAGGCCGAACAGCAAGCCCAGGTACTGCGCACCCAGCTCGATGAGCAACGGCTGATTGCCCGCGATCTGCAGACCCGCCGTCAGGGCCTGCAGGAGCAGCTGCTGGAAGCCGGTTATGATCTGCAAGGGGTTATCGCCAGCCTGCCAGAAGGCGCCGCCGAGGCCGACTGGGAGCAGCAACTGGCCCAGCTTGACGCCCGCATCCAGCGTCTTGGTGCGATCAACCTGGCGGCGATCGACGAATATCAGCAGCAATCCGAGCGCAAGCGCTACCTGGATGCCCAGAATGCTGACCTTGAAGAAGCGCTCAATACCTTGGAGCAGGTGATCCGCAAGATCGACCGGGAAACCCGCAGCCGCTTCAAGGAGACTTTCGACAAGATCAATCATGGTTTGCAGTCGCTGTTCCCCAAGGTCTTTGGTGGCGGCCATGCCTACCTGGAGCTGACCGGCGACGACCTGCTCGATACCGGGGTGGCGATCATGGCCCGCCCGCCGGGCAAAAAGAACAGCACCATCCACCTGCTGTCGGGTGGCGAAAAGGCCTTGACCGCCATCGCCCTGGTATTTTCGATCTTCCAGCTCAACCCGGCGCCGTTCTGTATGCTCGACGAAGTCGATGCGCCACTCGACGACGCCAACGTCGGACGTTACGCGCGGATGGTCAAGGAGATGTCAGACCGGGTGCAATTCATTTACATTACCCATAACAAGATTGCGATGGAGATGGCCGACCAGTTGCTGGGTGTAACCATGCATGAACCTGGCTGCTCCAGGCTGGTCACAGTGAATGTGGAAGAGGCCGCCGCGTTGGCGGCAGTTTGAAGTTACGCGCGGGCATGATAGTGTCCGCCCATAGACACCGGTGAGGCGTCATAACGCCATTACTGGTACTGGATGAATACAACAGGAACAGGTTATTCATGGATTTTGGTTTGCGTGAGTGGCTCATCATCATCGGCCTTTTGGTGATCGCCGGCATTCTGTTCGATGGCTGGCGACGCATGGGTGGTCGATCTCGTATCCGCTTCAAATTGGAACGCAACCTCAAGGACTTGCCGGAGGACGACGGCAACGATGAACTGCTCGGCCCACCGCGGGTCGTGGGGCAGCGTGAGCGGGAGCGGGCCGAACCCTCGTTTGGTGATGATCCAGCGCTGCGCGAGGATCAGTTGGGCGAGCATGGCGAATGGCGCGAGCCTCAGCAGGTCGGGCTCGACCTGGAAGAACCGGCGCCTATGTTGCTTGATCCGGTTACTGATGAATCGCCGGCAGCGGCCAGAGCACAGTCAGCCAAACCGGCCGCGCAGTCTGCACCTGTACAAAAGGCTCAGCCCAGCCCGCCCAAGGACCAGCCACCGGTAGAAGAGGTGCTGGTAATCAACGTGGTCTCGCGCGCTGAAGAGGGCTTTGCCGGCTCGGCGCTGATGCAGAGCATCATGGAAAGCGGCCTGCGTTTTGGCGAAATGGACATTTTTCACCGCCACGAAAGCATGAGCGGCAATGGCGATGTACTGTTTTCCATGGCCAACGCCCTCAAGCCGGGAACCTTTGACCTGGACGAACTGGACAACAGCCATGTGCGCGCGGTGAGCTTCTTCATGGGCCTGCCGGGCCCACGCCACCCCAAACAGGCACTGGACCTGATGATCGCCGCCGCGCGCAAGCTGTCCCATGAGCTGGGTGGTGATCTGAAGGACGAGCAGCGCAGCGTGCTCACAGCTCAGACCATAGAGCATTATCGCCTGCGCATTGCCGAGTTTGAGCGCAAGCACTACGGCATGCGCCGCTAGGGAGCCTCAGCCTCTTCGGCCTGCACTGCATCGCGCCTGCAAGGCGCTCCTACCATCCACGCCCCGGTAGGAGCGGCCCGCGGCCGCGAATCAGCCCCATACCAGCGCCGCAAAACCAGCCCGCACTTGCTACAATCACGCCTTCGATTCACGGCTGACTGACACCCATGACCCAGACCCCCGATCCGGCCCAGCGCGTCCTTGAACTGCGCGAACAGCTCGACGCCCACAACTATCGCTACTACGTGCTCGATGAACCGAGCATCCCGGACGCCGAATACGATCGCCTGTTCAACGAACTCAAGGCGCTGGAGGCGGACAACCCGCAACTGGTCACCCCGGACTCGCCGACTCAGCGGGTCGGTGGTGCCGCGTTGTCCGAGTTTGGCGAGGTGCGCCATGAAGTGCCCATGCTCAGTCTTGGCAACGCCTTCGAGGAAGACGATCTGCGCGCCTTCGACCGCCGCGTGCGTGAAGACCTGGACCTGCCGGACGGTGATTTGTTCGGAGGTGGTGTCGAAGTTGATTACTGCTGCGAACCCAAGCTCGACGGTCTGGCCGTCAGCCTGTTGTACGAAAACGGTCATCTGGTGCGCGGTGCCACTCGCGGCGACGGCAGCACCGGCGAAGATATCAGCGTCAATGTCCGTACCATCCGCAATGTCCCGCTGAAACTGCGGGGCGAGGGCTGGCCTGCGGTGCTGGAAGTCCGTGGCGAAGTATTCATGAGCAAGGCCGGCTTCGAGGCGCTGAATGAGCGTCAGCGCGAAGCCGGAGCCAAGACCTTTGCCAACCCGCGCAACGCCGCTGCCGGCTCGCTGCGCCAGCTTGATCCCAACATCACCGCCAACCGGCCGCTGGAGTTCTGCTGCTACGGCATCGGCAAGGTCGAGGGCGAACTGGCCGACACCCAGATCGGTATTCTTGAGCAGTTACGTAGCTGGGGCCTGGCGATCAGCCGTGAACTGAAGCTGGCACACGGGGTAGAGCAATGCCTGGCCTATTACCGCGATATCGGCGAGCGCCGTGCCGGGTTGGGGTACGAGATCGACGGGGTGGTGTTCAAGGTCAACCAGTTGGCTTATCAGCGCGAGCTGGGCTTTCGCGCCCGTGAGCCACGCTGGGCCATCGCCCATAAGTTTCCGGCGATGGAAGAGGTTACCGAACTGCTGGATGTCGAATTCCAGGTGGGCCGCACCGGCGCGGTCACCCCGGTAGCGCGTCTGAAACCGGTCCAGGTGGCTGGCGTTACCGTATCCAACGCCACCCTGCACAATATGGACGAAGTAGCGCGCCTGGGCCTGATGATCGGCGATAGCGTGATCATCCGCCGTGCCGGTGACGTGATCCCGCAGGTCATGCAGGTGGTGGCTGAACGGCGCCCGGCCGATGCCCGGCCAGTAGTAATCCCCGAGCACTGCCCGGTGTGTGGCTCGGCGGTTGAGCGCACCCAATTGGTCAAGCGTGGCAAGGCTGGCCAGACCATCAGCGAAGGCTCGGTGTACCGTTGCGTCGGCCGCCTGACCTGCCAGGCCCAGCTCAAACAATCGATTATCCACTTCGTCTCACGGCGGGCCATGGACATCGACGGCCTGGGCGAAAAGATCGTTGAACAACTGGTGGATACCGGGCTGGTCAGCTCGCCGGCTGATCTGTACCTGCTGACCTATGAACAGGTCATCGCCCTGGAGGGCTTTGCCGAGCTGTCGAGCAAGAACCTGCTGAGTTCAATCCAGGCCAGCAAGCAACCGACCCTGGCACGCTTTATCTTCGCCCTCGGTATTCCCGATGTTGGTGAGGAAACCGCCAAGTTGCTGGCGCGTGCGCTCGGCTCGCTCGAGCGTATCAGTCAGGCGCTGCCCGAGGTGCTGGTGTACCTGCCGGATGTGGGGCTGGAAGTGGCCCACGAGATTCACAGCTTCTTTGCCGATGAGCACAACCGCACGGTGATTCGCCAACTGCTCGAACGTGGAGTCAGCTTGCAGGAAGAGGGCGCTATCGCCGCCGAATACGCCGCCAGCGTCAGCCTGGCCGAGTTTATCGAACGGCTCAATATTCCGGGTGTTGCCAAGACCGGCGCTGAGCGTTTGGCCAGCCGCTTTGGCAGTCTGGCAAAGCTGATGGACGCCGAATGGCTGGAACTCAAGCAGGTCGAACGCTTTACCGAAAAGGCCCAAAGCAGCCTGCGTGAGTGGTTCCGCAATGACGCCAAGCGCCAGCATGCCCTGGCCATCGAAGCGCAGCTACGCGAATTCGGCATGCACTGGGACAGCCCCAAGGCCGAGGCGGGTGAAGGGCAGCCGCTGGCCAGCCAGACCTGGGTGTTGACCGGCACCCTGGAAACCTTCTCCCGAGATGTGGCCAAGGAGCATCTGGAAAGCCTGGGCGCCAAGGTTGCCGGCAGCGTTTCGGCCAAGACCCATTGCGTGGTTGCTGGTCCGGGCGCCGGCAGCAAGCTGGCCAAGGCCGAACAGTTGGGGGTAACTGTGTGGAGCGAGCAACAGTTGCTCGATCTGTTGGCCAGCCACGGTATCAACGCGTGAACGCTCATGTGATCCTGGCCCCGATGGAAGGGCTGGTGGATGCGCCGATGCGCGACGTGCTGACTCGCATCGGCGGCATCGACTGGTGCGTCAGCGAGTTTATCCGGGTGACCGGCGGGCCGCTGCATCGCCCGGCTGTGCAGCGCCTGGTGCCGGAAATGGACCATGGCTGGCAGACCCCAAGCGGTACCCCGGTACGCGCCCAGTTGCTGGGCTCCGACCTGCGCTGGATGGCCTACAACGCCACGTTGCTGGCTGAACTTGGCGCGCCGGTGGTGGATCTGAACTTCGGCTGCCCGGCCAAGACCGTCAATCGTCACCGCGGTGGCGCCGTCCTGTTGCAGGAACCGCAGATGCTGTTCGAGCTGACCCGCGCCGTGCGCGAGGCGGTGCCCGCCAGTGTGCCGGTTACCGCCAAGATGCGCCTGGGCTACAGCGATACCAGCCTGACCCTGGATTGTGCCAAGGCACTGGCCGATGCCGGTGCCGCGGAAATCGTCGTGCACGGGCGGACCAAGACCGAAGGTTACAAGCCGCTGGTGCACTGGGACTGGATCGCCCGCGTGCGTGAGGCTGTCAGCATACCGGTGATTGCCAATGGCGAGGTCTGGACGCTGGAGGACTATCAACGCATTCGCCAGGACAGCGGCTGCGCGCACGTCATGCTCGGGCGCGGGCTGGTGTCACGCCCTGACCTGGCCCTGCAGATTCGTCAATGGCAGGTTGGTGAACCAGCCCAGCCGCTGGACTGGGCAAGCCTGCAGCCCTGGCTGCTCGAGTTTTACCGCCAGGTCCGCGAGCGGGTGGTTGACCGTCACGCCCCCGGGCGCTTCAAGCAGTGGCTGGGCATGCTCACTCGCGGCTACCCCGAAGCCCAGGCCCTATTCGATCAACTGCGACGGGAAACCAGCGCCGATGCGGTAGGCTTAGCCTTACAGCCAGAGGCTGTGCGATTGGCGGGCTGATCGGGAAAAAGGCGGCATATCGGTCGAGTTTTAGCACTATCGCGGCAAATTTCCGGCCCGGGCGTTCACAGCCCGGGCCGGCAGCGTAGACTGGCAGACACAACAAACTTCCGGCAAGTGGAGCGGAATCGTGCCAGTTCAAGCTATGCAAGCCATTGACTCACCACATGTTTTCTATCGCCGTGTGATCTTCGAGGTCAGCACCAGCGAATGCCGTGTGGCGATGGAAGACGAGCATCACTTCTTCGTCCTCAACATCGGTCATGACGGTCAGCGCATCACCTCGGTCAGCAGTGACGCGCGGCGCACGCCCTGGTCAATCTGCCCGCAGGCCGAACGCAAGTTGCAGGAGTTTGTTGGTCAACCGCTGCGTCAGCGGATTGCGGTCAATCTGGCGGATATCGACGGCAAACAGCAATGCACCCACCAATATGATCTGCTGATGGTGGCGCTGTCTCAGGCGCTCAGACCGGGGCGGCGCGAGTATGTCGCCAAGGTGGTGGGCGCCATGCACGAACACCGGCATGCCGAGCTGTTCCTTGATGGCGAAAAACTGCTCGACTGGCGCCTGCGCGGCACCAGGATCGAGAGTCAGGACGCCTTCGATCAGCGAGACCTGCGCACCCTCATGTCCTGGGCTGAAGCCTGCCTCGACGATCAGACCCTGGAAGCCTTATACGTGCAGCGCCGCGCCGTGATGGTCGCCGCCAGCAAGGGCTTCAATCTGGATATGATTGCCAACGCCGGCGTGGCCATGAAAGCCCGGGCCGGTGCCTGCTTCGTATTCCAGCCAGAACGCGCCGACAGCGCCCTGCGCATCATCGGCAGTACCCGCGGTGACGTAAACCATGCCGATGATCTTCTCACCGAGTGGGGCAAAGCCCGGTAGGAGCGCTCTGCGAGCGCGATACAGACTCTCAGGATTACTGTGTCACCGGCCGCCCCGGCACCATCCGCACAATGGCATTGAGCAGCATCCCATACAACGGCACGAACAACGCCATGCTGATCGCCAGCTTGATCACATAATCAACCGTGGCAATCTCCACCCAGTTGGCAGCCATGAAGGGATCACTGCTCTGCCAGAAAGCCACCGAGAAGAACAGATAGGTATCCAGCAGATTGCCCAGCACGGTCGAAGCCGCCGGCGCCACCCACCATTGGCGCAACCCGCGCAGGCGGTCGAACACCTGCACATCCAGCAACTGCCCCAGCGCATAGGCCAGGAAACTGGCCAGCGCGATGCGGAACACGAAACCATTGAACTCGCCCAGCGCCACCAGCCCGCCAAAGCGTCCGTCATGGAACAGCACCGACACCACATAGGATGCCACCAGCGCCGGCAGCATGACCCGGGCAATCACCCGTCGGGCAACACTTTTGCCCATCAGCCGGACACTCAGGTCGGTCGCCAGAAAGATAAACGGGAAGCTGAACGCGCCCCAGGTGGTATGCCAGCCGAACAGCGTGATCGGCAATTGCACCAGGTAGTTGCTGGCAATGATGATAAGAATGTGAAAAGCAACAAGACCGGCCACAACCTGTCGGTTGACCGATACGGGAATCAACGGCATATGATGTCCTTTTTGAATCAAATGGGGTGAGGGAACCCATTGCCACAGCCACCATGGCTGCGTGCGGCGTGCATTCTAGCGGTTTGTAGTAGGGAAGGGTAGGTTTGGCGGAGCAGCGCTGCTCCTGAGCCAAGCCGTCATGCATTGCTGATCTCGATAAACCACTTGGGCTGCATGGCCTCAAAATCCTGGCGCACATTGGAAGGCAGGTAACTGGCCGAATCCAGCACCAAGGGCTGACCATCGATGCGCTTGAACACAACCCAATGCCAGAAGTTCTTGCCGTCTTCCTGATGATGCTTGATAGACAGCAACGCCAGATTCGGCAATGCCTCCCAGCTATCAAACGGAATTTCATCCCTGGAGGTCTCAACCCCAGCGCTGGACAGCAGACGACGAACATACTGGGTATCTGACCACAGCGAGGTATCCGCGGCATGAATGCCCATGGCGTTGGCAATGGCTTTCATCTCTGCATAGGTTTTGCCAAGGATATTGGCCACCGATGCAATCCCGCAGCCTGTGACTTCTTCCTGTACCACCGGTTTATGCATGGATTGGCTCCTTAAACTGCCCTTTAATCCACATGCTGCAATACATTAACAAGCTTCCCAAAAGGATCGCGAACATAGAACCGGCGGACACCCCATGGCTCGCTTGCTGGCCCATATTCAATCTTGATGTTCGCGTTCTTCACGCGCTCCAATGCTGTTTCCAGGCAATCAACCTCTATGGAAAGGTCGGGAACCGGCGTGCCAGAACCACCCTGCGAAGCCACGCTTAGCTGCGTAGTCATCTTTTCGCCTGAGCTGTAGGTTCTTATCCAGCCATGATCCATCACCACGTCAAGCCCAAAAATAGCGGAATAGAAGCTCTCGGCTTCTGAGGGGGTAGCAGTGGCAATGTTGTAGACGATGCGTTTGACCTTCATCTGTTCCTCCCTGAGTTTGGTTACGTTTCAGTACCAGACCAACCCTTTATAGGGTGATTTCTCTAGCTCAGAATTGATGCCGATGATCATACGGCTGACCCAAAAACGCCGTGCCTGCGTTCGTTAGTCTTGGGCTGCGAATGCTTCATGGTACGACACTTCCGCTTCCGGAAATTTGTCTGTAAACGACAGTGCCTGAAAATACTCAGCAGGAACGCCGGGATAAGTCAGACCATCGACGGCCTTGAATCCGAAACGACCATAATAAGCAGGATCACCAAGTACTACACACCCAGCCGCACCCATTGCTTTAAGTGAGGCAAGGGAGCTTTTCATTAACTTGGAACCAATGCCGCGCCCTTGATGCTCGGGGAGAACAGATATTGGCCCAAGTCCGAACCAGCCTTCTGCACCGTTGGAAAGCGTAACTGGCGAAATAGCGACATGGCCGACTAAATCTCCGTCAGCCCTGGCAACCTGAGAGATTGTTAGCGCTCCAGCGCGGCGAAGAGCATCAACAATATATTGTTCGGTATGGCCAGTATGTGGAGCATTTAAAAACGCTTGCTCAGTAATCTGATGTATTTTTTCTGCATCACCGGAGCTTTCATTGCTAATTTGAATATCCAATCTCGACCTCTTGGGATAGTTAACGTCGTGCACAACGGCGGCAGCGAAGCTGACGTCCGGCGCCAACAGACGAGAATTGATGCACTTTGTTATGCAGTTTAATCACCGGATTCGACTGAAATATCAAAGTGTAGGACCTCTTCTCGCAGCCCAAGCTTGGTATATAGCGCGATTGCCGGCTCGTCTTCCACGCCGGTATCAGCCTGAACGAAAATGACATAGGCACCTCGATCAGCCGCTATCACTTTTAGCCTCTCAATCAAGGCCGTCGCTATTCCCTTTCTCCGGTGCTCCGATGACACAGCAAGGTCGTATATGTAGATCTCACTGCGCTCTTGCTCGAATTTTTTCAGTTCGTATGCTGCAATTCCACCGACAACATCTATACCTTCTAATGCTGCCAGCGCTATAAAAGAATCACCGCTGAGCAAACCTTTCAGATAGTCTGCACTTGGGCGTTTTTCAGTATAGGTGGGCATGTCCTTGAACGCTTCGCCGAAGCTTGTCGACAAAGCCATCATCAGGCCAACGTCATTTGACGTGAGTTGGCGAATTTCTACTGGCATCGACAGCTCCTAACTGCATAACGTTTGGTCAAGGGGCGGGCTTTAGCCCGTCCCGGCGAGCGGAGCGTGGACGTCCCCCGATGCAGTGGACACTCCTAGCCTATGATTAGAGCATAGGAGGAATGCTATGAGTAGCCAGCGTTACACCCCGGAATTCAAAGACGAAGCCAGATTCTCGAATGATTTCTGAAACTCCCAGCACGACCATCAATGACAGGAACAGCGGGGCCACTATAAGCCACACTGACTCTGAATCCAGGTCCGTGAAGTACCAAGCGCCCAAAATGAGGGTAATAAAAATAGAATTTTCATAGAGTCTGCAATGATGTTCAACGCCTGCGCTCAGCCGACGGCAAATCGCGCAGCGGTTTGACGGCCGGCTGGGGCGCGTTGTTAAACAGCATCCTCCCGCTACCTCATTGCCTCGGGAGCGTTGAGGCTCTTGCTGTAGTAACCGGATTGATCAAAACAACAAACCCGTTTCTTGCCTTTGGCAAGCATATCGCAGGCGTTCTCCACGCGGCTCTTTCGCGTCTTGGCCTGCTTCGCGGACTCAACCCAGTGAACCCAGTCGACGCGTGCAATGGTAGTTGTGGCCTCCCAGACAGTCTTGGCCTCCGGGCACGCATCAAGGGCTTGCTGCAGGTCATCTGGCACTGTGGGCTCAGGCTCGGGACTCACTGGGGAAATCTGAACGGTGACCATCTCGCCAAATTGCACGCCTGCTGCTTCGCGTAGGTTCATGTCTACCCGAAGCCAATGGCTAAGCTGACCATCCGGTTCGAGCGTAGCTTGGAAAGGATGCCCGTTGATAGCGCCTTGAACTGAGGTTCTGCCGCGTCTCGGCAGGGCATCGCTTATGCTCCTCGGTAGCACAAGAAACGCCCATGAATCATCATCTCCCGGCTTTGCCGGGCGCAGCAACTTCGTTTTGAACGGGGGGCAATTAATTTTTGCCACTTCGCGGCTCCTGAAGCTCCCAACAGTGAAGTAGATCGACAATTTTATGACCACATTCCAGAGGCTTCTTTATAATCACGCGCAGGCCTCATTTTACTCGGTGATTTTCTCTTTTAAGTCAAAGGTATGCGGACTTTGGTGGACGCTGCGGCGTAATCACGTGACTTCTCTGTTTTGCTCATGCAATCAACCTTCCCTGTATTGAGCTGTGCCGTTGGCTTTGGATTATGTCAGTGTGTCTTGCGAGAGGGCGATTGCCAAGAGGGGAGAGTTGGGGCGGGCGGGGTTCGCCTTTGTTCGAGCAGATGCTCGAGCATTCCCAGGAAACCCGGAACGCTTCGGGGTTGGAGCGTTCCGGGTGGTGGGGTTGGTTAGTCGGCGATTTTGACTACCAGCTTGCCGAAGTTCTTGCCTTCGAGCAGGCCGATAAAGGCTTGCGGGGCGTTTTCCAGGCCTGCTACGCGGTCTTCTTTTACTTTGACCTTGCCTTCTGCGACCCAGGGTGTCATTTCCTTGAGGAAGTCGGGGTAGTAGGGGCCGTAGTTGTCGAAGATGATGAAGCCTTGCATGCGGATGCGCTGGCTGAGGATCAGGCGCATCAGTTGCGGCATGCGGTCGGGGCCGGCGGGCAGTTCGGTGGCGTTGTACTGGGCAATCAGGCCGCAGACCGGGATGCGGGCGTGGGCGTTGAGCAGGGGCATGACGGCGTCGAAGACCTTGCCGCCGACGTTTTCGAAGTAGACGTCGATACCCTTGGGGCAGGCCTTGGCCAGTTGTTCGGCCAGGTCGGCCTGTTTGTGGTCGAGGCAGGCGTCGAAGCCGAGTTCATTGACGGCGTAGGCGCATTTCTCGGCGCCACCGGCAATGCCGACCACATGGCAGCCCTTGAGCTTGGCCACCTGGCCGACGACGGCGCCGACCGGGCCGGTGGCGGCGGCGACTACGACGGTTTCGCCGGGCTTGGGCTGGCCGATGTCGAGCAGGCCCATATAGCCGGTAAAGCCGGGCATGCCGAGTACCCCGAGCGCCTGCGAAGGTTCGGCCATGTGCTTGTCGAGCTTGAACACCATGGTGCCGTCGCTGACCGAGTAGTCCTGCCAGCCGGCGGTGTAGGACATGACCAGATCGCCAAGGGCGTAGCCGTCGTGGTTGGATTGCATGACTTCACACACGGCACCGCAGGTCATTACGCCTCCGACCGGTACCGGGTCGGCATAGGATTTGGCGTCGCTCATGCGTCCGCGCATGTAGGGGTCGAGCGACATCCACTTGGCGCGCAGCAGCATCTGTCCGGGGCCGGGCTGTGGGATTGGGGTTTCCACCAGTTGGAAGTTGGCCGGGGTCGGGGCGCCGACCGGGCGTGAGGCGAGCAGGATCTGGCGGTTGATGCTGTTGGACTGGGGCATGCTGAGACTCCTGTAATGACGGTCAAGGCAGGAACTGAGCATGGGTGGCCCCAGGGCGGGGGTCAAGCAGGTTGTGTGGCGCTGATGTTGAGCTATCGATCAGGCTGAGATGCTGCCCTCATTGTTGAAGGCCCGGCGCCAGGCGGCGAGAAAGTCGCTGGCACGGCCTCCCTGATGGGGGTAGGCTGTCTGCCACAGGCGGGCCAGGCCGCGCAGGTCGGTGTGTCCGTTCAGACAGATGGCCTGACGCTGGTAGATCAGCCAGGCGATGGCGCTGGCATAGCCCAGGTTGAAGCCCAGCTCGGCGTGCGGGTCCTGAAGGAACCCCCGCTGGCTGGCGAGCCCGCGAACCCGGCTGGCCAGATCAGGATCTTGCGCCAGGTAGTCGTCCCAGAGGCTGAGGTGGCACTCGGGGGTAATGGCGAAGGGGCCTATGGCACCTGCGGGGCGCTTGTCTGCCGGCAGGCTGGCACAGGCCAGCAGCGTGCCCAACAACAGGCTGTCTGCACCGTGTTCAGTGATGCCGAGCCAGCTTAACGTTGGGACTATGATACCTTGGCGCAGGCTGTCGGCGGGCAGGAGTGAGGTGATTTGAGCAGCAAGGGCACTACCGGGCGGCTGATTGCCGGGGGTGGTGTCAGATGGACTCGCAAGTAACGGTCTCATGGCGGCATCCTGGCTCAGTTAGCGTTCTAGTCTAAAGGATAGCTGTAAAAACAGCAGGTAATGCACTGTTTTTAAATTGATTACACCTGAGCCTATGTTGCTATATTACTGCATGCAATAACGATAATAACTAAGACCATGGTATAGAGCGGATGCACACTTCTACTACCTCACAAAGTGCCGAGTTGATTGACGAGCCGGCCTTGCTGGCCCAGCGTCGAGGCTACGCCCGGCTGCGTTTCAGTGCCGAGCTGGAATCCGGCTTTCTGCGTTACCTGCATGTGAAGATGTGCAGCCGGGTCTGGCTGGTTGGCGGCTCTTGCATTGCTTTCATGCTGCTGTTCGTTTGGGTCGATCTGCTGTTTCTGCCTGAAATGGTTCACCGCCTTACCGTGCCGGTGCGGCTGGCGGTGCTGCTGCTGGTGATGTTCACCCTGTGGTATTCCAATCGACCCGGCCGGGTCGAGCCGGTGCGCGCCTTTGCGGTGTCGACGTTGGGTTATGTCTGTGCTGGGCTGATGGTGGTGATGGTGATCATTGTCGGGCGGCTGGCCGATGGACCGATCCCGGTGACCCATGATGGCCTGTATCTGATCCTGCTGGCCGGATTCTTTCTGCTCGGCTTGCCGATGCGCCATGCGGTGGCTGGCTCGTGGGTCATCGTGCTGAGTTTTGTCGGTGCAGAGTATGCGATTGGGGCGAGCCGGGCGGCGTTGATTGGCCATCTGCTGTTCTTTGGCTCGTTCACCCTGATCGGCAGCCTGGGAGCCTACCTGTATGAGCACATGCTGCGCGGCGCCTATCTCAACGAGCGCCTGCTGGATGCGGCCCGCACCCGGGCCGAGCGCGAGAGCCAGAGCAAAACCCGGTTCCTGGCGATTGCCAGCCATGACTTGCGTCAGCCACTGCATGCCATGAGCCTGTTTGTCGAGCACATGGACGCGCGGGTGCAGGATGTCGAGGCGCGTCGTACCCTGGGGCGGCTGAACGACTCGATCAGTCTGTTGCAGAACATGCTCAGCTCGCTGCTGGATATTTCCCGGTTGAGCGTTGGGATGGTCAACCCGCAGCTACGCAGCATCAATCTGAATCCGTTTTTGCAGCGCTTGCTCGACAGCGTCGAGGCTACCGCACGCCAACGCGGGGTCAGGCTGAGCCTGAGCTGTCCCCGCTATGCGGCGGTCAATAGTGACCCGCTGCTGCTTGAAAGGCTGATACGCAATCATGTGAACAATGCGTTGATGCATGCCCAGGCCAGCGAGGTGCGTATTGAGGTCAGCCGTCGCCCGCACAGCCTGCGTCTGGCGGTGGTGGATGACGGCATAGGTTTGAGTGAAGAGGAACAGGGGCGGATTTTCGATGAATTTACCCAGTTGCGTAATCCGGCCCGCTCGCTGGACAAGGGTGTGGGGTTGGGGCTGTCGATCTGCCGGCAATTAATGCACCTGTTGGAATACCCGTCAGGGGTGCAGTCGGCGCCAGGGCAAGGTGCACGTTTCTGGTTCGATGTACCACAGGCCGAATGGCATGAGGAGCAGGCGGGTGCCGGGCTGATGCTGCCGGCTTTGCGGCTGTCGGGGCGGGTAGTGGTGGTGGAGAATGATGCGATCAGCCGCGAGGCGACCGAGCTGCTGCTGCGCCAGTGGGGCTGTGAGGTGTATGGCTTTGAATGCGCCGAGCAGGCGATGCAGGCTCTGCCGGGGCTGGAGGTCGATCTGCTGTTGAGTGATTTCCACCTGGAAGGCTCGCTGGACGGTCTGCAGTTTATCCGCCAGCTCAGGGCTCAGCAGTTGTATGCCGGGCCGGCTTTGCTGGTGACCGCCGACACCAGTGAAACGCTGGCCGAGGCCGTGCGTCTGGCTGATGTCGAGATGATCTACAAGCCGGTACTGCCGGCGCGTTTGCGCCGGCTGCTGCAACGCTTGTTGCCGATCAAAAGCTGACCAGCCCCAGGCGGCGGGCGTTGCTGACGCATTCGGTGCGGTTGTGGCAGTCAAGGCTGCCGAATAGCGCTTTGAGGTGGGTTTTGACGGTATCTTCGGACAGCGACAGGCGCTGACAGATAGCCTTGTTCGGCAAGCCTTCGGCCAGCAAATCAAGAATCTCCAGTTGGCGTGGGGTTACTCCTAGTTCGCGGGCGTTGCTGAGCCGGTCCAGCGGCTGATTTTCGCTGGCAATCACTACCTGTTCACCAAACAGCAGTCGGGTAACGGCATCGAGCAGCATGCGACCGTCGGCGGTTTTGCTGATGAAGCCAGCAGCGCCCAGTTGCAGGGCGGCATTCAGGTCGCTGGGGCTGGTACTGGCGCTGAGAATGGCAATGGGGACGACGCCGTCCAGGTCGCGCAGTTTTTGCAGCAGGGCCAGGCCGCTGCTGTCGGGCAGTTGCAGGTCGAGCAAAATCAGGTCGTAGCTGTGCTGGCTGACCTGGCTTTCCGCCTGACTGGCGGTGCGAGCATGGTCGAGGATGACGTCACGGCATAGTTGACCAAGGGTCAGGCTGAGTCCGTCAAGGTAGATCTGGTGGTCGTCGATCAACAACAACCGGGTGTCTGGCGGCAAGGTGGTGGTCGGCATGCCGTGGCTCCTGCTATTGGGTGGCGCTCTGTCGGCGCTACGTGTTGTTATTGTCAGGCTGGTCGATAATAGGAAACCTGAGGGTTAAGGTCCAGAACCGGGTTCTCACTGTTGGCGATACAGATAGGCAATCAGTATCAGGTTGACCAGTAATACCAGCAGCCCGCCGATGACTACCCAGAGCCAGCCGCCCAGGCGCCAGAAGGGCTCCAGATAAAAAATGCCGATGGCCGCGCCCAGGTAGTAACAGACCGAATACAGCGAGGTGGCGCTGGCTTTGGCCGACTCGGCATGTTGGTTGACCCAGGTGTTGGCCAGCGAATGGGTGAGGAAGAACCCAAAGGAGTTGGCCAGCAGGCCGAGTACTATCAGGCCAAGCTGATCGGCCAGGGTCAGCAGGCTGCCCAGCAACAGAATCAGTACGCCAATGGCCATGCCCTTGGGAATCTGCCGCATGCCAAAGCGCCCTGACAACATGGCCGAGAAGGTGCCGCCCAGATAGGTCAGAAACAGTAGCCCCAGGGCGGTGGCGCCCAATGCCCAGGGTGGTGCGCTGAGGCGAAAGGTCAGGTAGGTGTAGAGGTTGATGAACACCAGGAAGTTGAGGCCGCCGAGCAGAAAGGCTGGCCACAGCGCTGAGTTGCCGAGGTGCCGGCGGAAGTTGCCAAGCACGTTGCCCAGTGATAGTGGTTGCGGGCAGAAGGCGCGGGGCTGTGGTAGCAGCCAGGCGATCAGCAGCACGGCGCCAAGACTGACTCCGCCAACCAGAATGAAGACCGCCTGTAGCCCCAGGTGATCAGCGATCAAGCCACCGACCAGACGCCCACCGGCCCCGCCCAGAGTATTGCCGCTGATGTACAGACCGACTGCGCCGACCAGTGCGGTGCGGCTCATGCTGTCGCCAAGGTAAGCCACGGCGGTGGCGGGTAGTACGGCCAGGGCCAGGCCCAGGGCGGCGCGCAGCCAGAGCAGGGTAGTGAAGTTGTCTGCCAGGGCCATGCACAGCGTCAATAGTGCGGTGGCGCTCAGGCCGGCGATCAGCAGGGCGCGCCGACCAATGGCATCGGACAGCGGTCCGAGAATGAGCAGCGCCAGCCCCAGGGTCAGGCTGGTCAGGGTGAAGGCGTTACCAGCCTGCAATACTGAGACCTGATACTGGCTGGCGATCAGTGGTAGCAGTGGGTGCAGGGCATAGAGGTTGGCGAATACCACCAGTGAGGCGATTACCAGGGCCAGGCAGGCACGCCGGTAGGCTGGCGTGCCGCGTTCAATCAGCGCTTCAGCGTTCCCCGAGTTGGTCACGCAGCGATCTCAGTTCGGCGCGCATTTGCCGTACTTCCTCAAGCAGCAGTTCCTGGTTGGCGCCGGACAGGCTGGAGTGGTGCGGTTCGGCCGGCTCAACAGTCTTGCCCTGGCTGGCGGCCTTGCTGGCGGCGACCCGCTCGCGCTGGTTCTGGATCGCATCGACGATCACAGCGATGAACAGGTTGAGCATCATGAAGGTGGCGATCAGGATGAACGGTACGAAGTACAACCAGGCCAGCGGATAGGCTTCCATCACCGGGCGCACGATACCCATGGACCAGCTCTCCAGGGTCATGACCTGGAACAGGGTATAGAGGCTGGCGCCCAGGGTGCCGAACCAGTCCGGGAACTGTTCGCCGAACAGTTGGGTGGCGATCACCGCCGCAACGTAGAACACCAGCCCCATCAGCGCCATGATGCTGCCCATGCCCGGTAGGGCCGACAGCAGCGATTGCACCACGATTTTCATGCTGGGCACGATTGAGATCAGGCGCAACACCCGCAGTACCCGCAGGGCGCGCAGTACTGCCAGCGGGCCGGAAGCCGGAATCAGGGCAATGACGATCACCAGGGTGTCGAACAGACCCCAGGGGTCGCGCAGCAGCCGCCAGCCATGGGCGATGAAGCGCAGACTGATCTCGATGACGAAAATGCCCAGGATCAACTGGTCGAGCCGACTCAGCAGGCCGCCCCAGTGCTGCATGATGCTGGGTGCGGTTTCCAGGCCCAGAATCACCGCATTGACGATGATCAGGGCCATGATCAGAAATTGACTGCGGGGGCTTTCAATCCACTCCGCCAGGCGCTGGCGCCAGGGTTGGGTCGCGTTCAGGGTCGTGCTCATGGTATCCGGTCAGGCTAACAGGTTGACGAGCCCGCCCCGGACGAGGCGGGCAGAAGGTTTACTCGTTTTCTTCGAAGGCGCACAGGGTGAAGGTCGGGATGTCTGCATCCTGCATGCGCCGCGAGCCACCCAGGTCGGGCAGATCAATGATGGCGGCGGCTTCGTAGACTTGCGCCCCGAGTTGCTTGATCAGACGGGCGGCAGCCAGGAAGGTTCCGCCGGTGGCGATCAGATCATCCAGCAGCAGTACCTGTTCGCCACCATGCAGGGCGTCACGCTGTACCTCGATATGACATTCGCCATACTCGGAGGTATAGCTTTCGCTGAGGGTGTCGGCCGGTAGTTTGCCGGCCTTGCGGAACAGTACCAGCGGCTTGTTCAGCTCATAGGCCAGGACTGCGCCGAGCAGAAAACCGCGCGCATCAATCGCGCCGATGTGGGTGATCGGCGATTCGACATAGCGCTGGATCAGGCTGTCGGCAACCATGCGCATGGCCCGTGGTGACTGGTAGAGCGGGGTAATGTCGCGGAACACCACGCCAGGCTTGGGGAAGTCCGGTACCGGGCGGATCAGCGACTTGATGGTGTACTCGTCAAAAATCATAGGGCAATCGATCCTGCAAGGCGGTCAATCGAGCTGGCCACCGGCCAATGCACAGAGTTGGGTATGGTCCAGAATGTCAATCTGCTTGCCGTCGGCAGCGATCAGACCCTGCTGCTGGAAGCGGGTAAACACCCGGGATACGGTTTCCACCGCGAGCCCCAGGTAGTTGCCGATCTCGTTGCGTGACATCGCCAGGCGGAACGATTTGGCCGAATAGCCACGGGCGCGGAAGCGTGCCGACAGGTTGATCAGCAGGGTGGCGATGCGCTCGTCGGCGGTTTTCTTCGACAGCAGCAGCATCATCTGCTGGTCGTCACGAATTTCGCGGCTCATCAGGCGCATGACCTGCTTGCGCAGCAGCGGCATGCTGGCGGTCAGGTCGTCCAGACGGCTGAAGGGGATTTCGCAGATCGAGGTGGTTTCCAGGGCTACGGCTGAAACCGGGTAGCGCTCGCTGTCCATGCCGGACAGGCCGATCAGCTCGCTGGCCAGGTGGAAGCCGGTGATCTGCTCCTCACCGCTGTCGGACAGGCTAAAGGTCTTGATCGCGCCGGAACGCAAGGCATAGATCGAGCTGAAGGCATCACCCTGACGGAACAGCATCTCACCTTTCTTAAGGGGCCGGCCACGTTTGACAATGCTGTCGAGCATGTCCATTTCTTCGCTTTGCAGCGACAGAGGCAGGCACATGGCGGCCAGGCTGCAGTCCTTGCAGTGGGCTTCGGGCAGGGCTCGCAGTTTGAGAGCGTCAGTCATGAGGGGCGTCCAAAAGGGTAGTGATCCTGATATGTGCAAGCCTACAACAAGCGTCACCGCTCTGCCATGGCTTAATGGGTGTATGCCATCAGTGGCTATGACTGCTGCTGTGGCTGGCGCTGTCATGGCTGCCATGACCCATCAACCAGCCGTGGTGTGGGCCGGGCAAAGTCCAGAGGCCAAACAGGATCACCAGTAGCGCGGCGCTGATGCGGACCTGGCGTTGGCGCAGCAGGGCCATCATCCGTTCGGCGGCCAGCCCGGTCACCAGCAGGGTTGGCAGCGTGCCCAGACCGAAGGCCAGCATCAGACTGGCCGATAATCCGGCACTGCCCTGACTGCTGGCCCAGATCAAAGTGCTGTAGACCAGACCACATGGCAACCAGCCCCACAGTGCGCCGAGTGCCAGGGCCTGACGGGCGCGGGTGACCGGCAGCAGGCGTCGGGCGCGGGGTTCAAGGTGGTGCCAGAGTCGTCGGCCGAGAGCCTCAACCCGGGTCAGTCCGGCCCACCAGTTGGCCAGATACAGGCCCATGGCGATCAGCATCAGGCCAGCCAGCAGGCGTAACCAGATTCCCAGGCCAAGGCTGTGCAGCAGCCAGCCAAAGCTGCCGGCCAGTGCGCCGGCCAGCGTGTAACTGGAGATGCGGCCAAAATTGTAACCAAGCAATACGCGCCACAGTCGCCAGCCGTGGCGCTGCTCGGCGGGAATCGCCAGGGTCAGGGCGCCCATCAGCCCGCCGCACATGCCGATGCAGTGTCCGCCACCGAGCAGGCCCAGGGCCAATGCGGTCAGCAGTAGCGGTAGCAGCTCAATCATGTCTGCGGTTTCTCGGGGTCGTCCTCAGTATTCGCAGCATCGGGCTCGGCCGGGTTGTGTTCCTGCAGGGCCTTGAGGTGAGCCGGATCTTCGTCGTCGAACAGGATGCTGTGGGCGGGGCCGTCGAGGTCATCGTACTGGCCGCTGTTGACTGCCCAGGAAAATACCCAGATGGCGACGATCACCAACACAACGGCAATGGGCACCAGAACGTAGAGTACGGTCATGCGAGCTTCTCCTGGCCCAGCGGCGCCACTGCCGGGCTTGCCGGGCGGACTTTCAGGCGGGTCAGGCGCAGGGCATTGAGTACTACCAGCAGCGAGCTGGCGGACATCCCTAGAGCAGCCAGGGCCGGGGTGACCCAGCCCAGGGCTGCCAGGGGCAGGATGCCGGCATTGTAGGCACTGGCCCAGAACAGGTTCTGGATCATGATACGCCGGGTCCGGTGGGCGCCGTCCAGTGCCTGCAGCAAGACATTCAGGTGGCTGCTGAGCAGGACCGCATCGGCGTTGGTCTTGGCCAGGTCAGAGGCTTCGCCCATGGCTACGGAAATGTTGGCGCTGGCCAGCACCGGTACGTCGTTGACGCCATCACCGAGCATCAGCACATTGGCGCCCTGGTTTTGGCGTTGCTGGACCCAGGCCAGCTTGTCGTCCGGGCTGGCGTTGCCGATAGCCTGTTCGATATCGAGGGTTCGGGCCATGCGCTGGACTACCTGGTCGTGATCGCCGGACAGCAGCACTACGTCCAGTCCGCGAGCCTTGAGCCCGCTGATCAGCTCCGGGGCGTCGCTGCGCAGGCGGTCGTTGAGTACGAACCAGGCCAGCGGGCCTTGCTGGTCGCCCAATAGCAGCCACTGGCCGGGCTGGTCGGGGAGTGCCGGAGCGGGCAGGCCGCTCAGGGCGGCAACGAATTCGGGCTTGCCGATTCGCAGGGTCAGGCCATCGCAAATACCTTCGAGCCCTTGGCCGGGATGATTCTCAACGGTTTCAGCCGGCTCCAGGCTGCGGCCAAAGGCGCGGGCAATCGGGTGCTCGGAGCGGGTTTCAAGGCGGCGAGCCAACTCCAGCGCACGCTCGCCATCGTGACCGGGGAAGGGCTGGACCCGTTCCAGGGTCATGCGTCCTTCGGTCAGCGTGCCGGTCTTGTCCAGCACTACGGTATCGATTTTGGTCAGCCCTTCGAGTACGTGGCCGCGAGTCACCAGCAGGCCCAGTTTGTGCAGGCTGCCGGTGGCGGTGGTCAGGGCTGTGGGCGTGGCCAGCGACAGGGCGCAGGGGCAGGTGGCAACCAGCATGGCCAGTACGATCCAGAAGGCCGTGTCGGCATTGGCCACCCACCACCAGATGCCGCCAATGATCACGGAGGCGCTGAGCACGATCAGCAGGAAGTATTGAGCGACCTGATCGGCCAGTTGGCCCAGCCGTGGCTTGTCTGCCTGGGCCCGTTCGAGCAGGCGGACAATGGCCGACAGCCGGGTCTGTTCACCGACTGCGCCGACCCGGATACGCAGGGGGCCTTCAACATTCAGGGTGCCGGCTGTGACTGCATCGCCGCTACGCTTGGCCAGCGGCAGGTATTCGCCAGACAGGGCGGACTCGTTGATGCTGCTGACGCCTTGCTCGATCACGCCGTCAGCTGGAATGCTTTCGCCGGGCTTGACCTCCAGCAGGTCGCCGGGGCGGATTTCGTCGAGCATGATCCGCTGCGACTGGCCGTCGGTGTCGATGCGGATGGCGCTGGGCGGCAGCAGGTTGACCAGTTTCGCGGTGCTTTCGACGGTGCGCTGCCGGGCCCGACGCTCCAGATAGCGGCCAGCCAGCAGGAAGAAGGCGAACATGGTCACCGAGTCGAAATACACCTCTCCGGTATGGGTCACGGTGGCCCAGATGCCGGCCAGATAGGCGCCGCCAATGGCCAGCGATACCGACACATCCATGCTCAGTCGACGGTTGTGCAGGTCACGCCAGGCACCCTGGAAGAAGGGCGCGCAACTGTAAAACACCACCGGGGTGGTCATGATCAGGCTGATCCAGCGTAGCAGAATGGTCATTTCCGCCGAGAGGTCCTGATTGAACTCCGGGGACAGCGCCATGGTCGCCATCATCACCTGCATGAACATCAACCCGGCCAGGCCCAGGCGTCTCAGGTAACGGCGATTTTCCTGCTTGATCTGTTCACTGGCCTTGTCGGCTTCGTAGGGATGAGCGACGTAGCCGATGCGCTTGAGTTCGGCCAGCAGGCTCGACAGCCGGATCTGCTCGGGAAGCCAGCTCAGACTAAGGCGGTGATTGCCGAGGTTGAGGCTGACGTCGGTAACGCCGTCGAGCTGGCCCAGACGCTTTTCGATCAGCCAGCCACAGGCGGCGCAACTGATGCCTTCGACCAGTAGCTGGATCTGCTGCTGATCGCCGTGGGTTTCGACATAGCGCTGCTGAATGTCGGCCCGATCAAGCATTTCCAGCTCGTCCTGCAGTACCCGGGGCAAGGCTTCGGGGTTGCTGGCGTTGTCGGTGCGGTGGCGATAATAGGATTCCAGCCCGCCGGCGATGATCGCCTCGGCGACCGCCTGGCAACCCGGGCAGCACATGGTGCGTGGCTGGCCGAGAATGTCACAGGTCCAGGGTGCGCCGGCCGGAACCGGCTCACCACAGTGATAACAGGCGGTGGGCTGCATGAACTTAACGGGCGCTCAGACGGTACGGCTGGCCCATGCTGATGGTCAGTTCATCGGTCAGGCGCCAGCCGTCTTCACCGGGCAGGGCAGGGTCGCTGAGGTCGATGTAGAGGCGGCCCTGCATGGGCTCTTCAAGCTGGCCGACATACTGTTCGGCGCTGACATGCTTGAGCAGCACGCTGCGGTCACGGTCGGCGTGGGTTGGGGAAATCAGGTCCAGTTGCAGGTTGGCCGGCAGGTTCTCCAGCTTGCCCTGCAGTTCCAGGCTGATCTCACCGGTCAGCTCGTCGATCTGGAAGTCGGCGACCAGATTCAGGTCGCGGGCCATCTGGTCACGTCCCAGGTGCATGTTGATGGCGCGGCCTTCCTTGTAATAGTTGTCGCGTACCATGCTGTCCTGGTTCAGGGTCGCGATAGCCAGCAGGCCCAGCCCGATGAAAACGGCAAAGATCAGGATGCTGATCAGAAACCAGGGCCAGAATTGCTTGTACCACGGGGGGATGATCTCTTGCTCGGTCATGAAATTACCTGACAGTTGGGCCAAGGAAGCGACTCTCGGAAGTGGCCGAGATACTGTCGTCATCCAGGGCGGTCACACGGAAAACGATGGGCATGTTGGTGCCCTGCATGAAGCCGGGGTCGAGCTGAACGTTGACCGGCAGCTGCAGCAGGCTGCTGGGTTCTACGCTCAGGCGGTTGGCCGGTACTTCCAGAATCAGTTCGGGGTGTCCTTCAACGCTTAGGCTGTAGGTGCGTTCCTGCTGGCTCTTGTTGAAAATTTTGACAATATACACGTTCTCGATGTTGCCGCCGCGGACTTCTCGATACAGAACATTTCGGTCGCGCTCCACATCCAGCGATACCTGGGCCAGGCTGCCGACGGTAACGATGAACAGACCAATCATGATCGCCAGAGCCGCACCGTAGCCGAGCAGGCGTGGGCGCAGGATCTTGGTCTCTTCGCCGGCCAGATTGTGCTCGGTGGTATAGCGGATCAGCCCGCGTGGGTAGTTCATCTTGTCCATGATTTCGTCGCAGGCATCAACGCAGGCAGCGCAGCCGATGCACTCGTACTGCAGGCCATCACGAATATCGATGCCGACCGGGCAGACCTGGACGCAGACGTTGCAATCGATGCAGTCACCCAGGCCGGCGGCCTTGTAGTTGGCGTCCTTGCGCCGCGAGCCACGCGGGTCGCCTCGGGCGGTGTCATAGGAGACGATCAGGGTGTCCTTGTCGAACATCACACTCTGGAAGCGGGCGTAGGGGCACATATAGATGCACACCTGTTCGCGCAGCCAGCCGGCGTTGATATAGGTGGCGGCGGTGAAGAAGAATACCCAGAACAAGGCCCAGCCACCGATCTGCCAGGTCAGGGTGTCGACCACCAGTCCGCGAATTGGGGTGAAGTAGCCGACAAAAGTCAGCGCGGTGATCAGTGAGACGCCCAGCCAGATGCTGTGTTTGGCGCTCTTGCGTAGCACTTTGTTGGCACTGAGTGGGGCCTTGTCGAGCTTGATACGGGCGTTGCGCTCACCTTCGGTTACCCGTTCGGCCCACATGAAAATCCAGGTCCAGACGGTTTGCGGGCAGGTGTAGCCACACCAGACCCGGCCGGCGAACACCGTGATGAAGAACAGGCCGAAGGCGCAGATGATCAGCAGGAACGACAGCAGGAAGAAGTCCTGCGGCTGGAAGGTGGCGCTGAAAATGTGGAACTGCCGGGCTGGCAGATCCCAGAGTACGGCCTGGCGGCCGTCCCATTGAATCCAGGCGGTACCGAAGTACAGCAGAAACAGAAACCCCACCCCGATCAGCCGGATGTTCTTGAACAGCCCCTGGTACGACCGGACCTGGATCTTCTCGCGCTTGGCGTACAGATCGTAGGTTTCAACCTTGCCGGTGGTAACGTCTTTGACGGGAATCTTTTCAGTCATAGCAGCAGGACCATGAAGTGCGGGGGAGGGGATGGCCCGACCGGTTAATTGGCCGGTCGGGCCGGGTACGAATCAGCATACTGAGGATAGTATGGCTGGGTACTTCGTACCATGCGACCAGAGGTCGCGCAGTTGTTTACTAGTCCTCGAGGGACAGGCTGTAAACGTAGGCGGTCAGCATGTGGATCTTGTCTTCACCCAGGTGGGCCTGAGCCGGCATGTTGCCGTTACGGCCGTAGCGGATGGTGTGCTGAACCTGCAGCATGCTGGAGCCATACAGCCAGGTGTCGTTGGTCAGGTCGGGCGCACCGAGCATCGGGTTGCCTTTACCTTCGGGACCATGGCAGGCCACACAGGTGCTCTGGAAGACTTGCTTGCCAGCGTCAAGATTGACGTTTTCGGTTTCCAGCCCGGACAGGTGACGGACATAGCCGGCCACGTTGCGCACGCCATCTTCGCCGATCACTGCCAGCCAGGCTGGCATCGCGGCCTGACGGCCCTGGGCGATGGTGGTGTGAATCTGCTCCGGCGAGCCGCCCCAGATCCAGTCGTTGTCGGTCAGGTTCGGGAAACCGAAGGCGCCGCGCGCATCGGAACCGTGACAGACCGAGCAGTTGACCGCGAACAGACGCTGACCAATGCGGACAGCCTCGGGGTCGCGAGCAACTTCTTCGACCGACAGGTTGGCGTAACGGGCGAAGATCGGGGCGAACTGTGCTTCAGCACGCTCTACCTCACGCTCGTACTGGTTGACCTGGGTCCAGCCCAGTACGCCCGGCCACTTGCCCAGGCCCGGGAACAGCACCAGATAGATGCCGCTGAACACGAAGGTGGCCATGAACAGGATGAACCACCAGCGGGGCAGGGGGTTGTCATACTCTTCAATACCGTCGAAAGCGTGACCCAGGGTTTCCTCAGTCTGTTCCGAGCGCTGGCCCTTGCGGGTGGCGAACAGCAACCAGAGGATCAGACCAAGGGTGGTCAGGGTCAGGACAATAATGTACCCGCTCCAGAAATTGCTCATTCTTTGTTACTCCTAGCGTCTTGCTGCTCACGGGGCGCCTTGTTGTCATCGGGTTCGTCGGCAAACGGCAGGTTGGCCGCTTCCTCGAAGTCTTTTTTCTTGTATGAGCTGTAAGCCCATACGGTGATTCCGATGAATGCCACCAAGACCAGCAAGGTGGCGATGCCGCGGAGAGTGTTGATATCCATGGCGGTTTACCGGCGTTCCGAGATGACAGTGCCGAGGTGCTGCAGGTAGGCGATCAGAGCATCCATTTCGGATACACCTTTGACCGCTTCCTGGGCACCGGCGATGTCTTCGTCGGTGTAGGGCACGCCGAGGCGACGCAGAGCCTGCATCTTGCGAGCAGTGTACTTGCCGTCGAGCACGTTTTCCTGCAACCACGGGTAGGACGGCATCTTCGATTCCGGCACTACGTCACGCGGGTTGATCAGGTGGGCACGATGCCAGTCGTCGGAGTAGCGCTGACCCACGCGAGCCAGGTCCGGACCGGTACGCTTGGAGCCCCACAGGAACGGGTGCTCCCAAACGCTCTCGCCGGCCACGGAGTAGTGGCCATAGCGCTCGGTTTCAGCCCGGAACGGGCGAATCATCTGGGAGTGGCAGCCAACGCAGCCTTCACGGATGTAAATGTCACGGCCTTCCAGCTCAACCGCGGTGTAGGGGCGCAGGCCCTCGACCGGTACGGTGGTTTCCTTCTGGAAGAACAGCGGGACGATCTGAGTCAGGCCGCCGAAGCTGATCGCAACCACGATCAGCACGACCAGCAGGCCCAGATTCTTTTCTACGAGTTCATGTTGTCTCATCAATCAACTCCTCAAGCCATCTGGGCAGCGGCACGAATTTCGGCCGGCTGGGCAGCACGGATGGTGCGCCATACGTTGTAGGCCATCAGCAGCATGCCGATTACGAAGAAGGCACCACCGATCATGCGGACTACAAAGCCCGGGTGGCTGGCTTCCAGCGCTTCGACGAAGGAGTAGGTCAGGGTGCCGTCGACGTTGACTGCACGCCACATCAGGCCTTGGGTGATACCGTTGACCCACATGGAGACGATGTACAACACGGTGCCGATGGTAGCCAGCCAGAAGTGAGCGTTGATCAGCGCGGTGCTGTACATCTGCTCACGACCGAATACCTTCGGAATCAGGTGGTAGAGCGACCCGATCGAGATCATGGCTACCCAGCCCAGAGCACCGGCGTGTACGTGGCCGATGGTCCAGTCGGTGTAGTGCGACAGGGCGTTGACGGTCTTGATCGCCATCATCGGACCTTCGAAGGTCGACATGCCGTAGAACGCCAGGGAAACCACCAGGAAGCGCAGGATCGGGTCGGTGCGCAGCTTATGCCAGGCGCCGGACAGGGTCATCATACCGTTGATCATGCCACCCCAGCTCGGAGCCAGCAGGATCAGGGACATGATCATACCCAGTGACTGAGCCCAATCAGGCAGGGCGGTGTAGTGCAGGTGGTGCGGACCGGCCCAGATATAGATGGAGATCAGTGCCCAGAAGTGCACGATCGACAGACGGTAGGAGTAGATCGGACGCTCGGCCTGCTTGGGAACGAAGTAGTACATCATGCCCAGGAAGCCGGCAGTCAGGAAGAAACCTACCGCGTTGTGGCCGTACCACCACTGGATCATCGCATCAGCGGCGCCCGAGTAGATGGAATAGGACTTGGTCAGGGTGACCGGGATCGCCAGGTTGTTGACGATATGCAGCACCGCTACCGTGATGATGAAGGCACCGAAGAACCAGTTGCCTACATAGATGTGCTTCATCTTGCGCTTCATGATGGTGCCGAAGAACACCAACGCATAGCTCACCCAGACCACGGCGATCAGGATGCCGATCGGCCACTCCAGCTCGGCGTACTCTTTGGTGGTGGTGTAGCCCAGCGGCAGGGTGATGACAGCCAGCACGATCACGGCTTGCCAGCCCCAGAAGGTGAAGGCGGCCAGACCGTCGGAAATCAGACGGGCCTGCGAGGTGCGTTGCACCACATAGTAGGAGGTGGCGAACAGCGCGCTACCGCCGAATGCGAAGATCACTGCATTGGTATGCAGTGGACGCAGACGGCCGAAGCTGGTCCAGGGAAGGTCAAAGTTAAGGGCGGGCCAGACCAACTGAGCGGCAAGAAAGACGCCCAGGGCCATGCCCACGATACCCCAGACCACCGTCATGACGGCGAACTGGCGTACCACCTTGTAGTTATAAGCTGTCGGAGTGGTAGCTGTGCTCATGCGAGATTCCACGGATAGCAATGGGTTTTTAGGGTTCAAAGCGGTCGCAAGTATGAGGAAACCCCGCACTGTTTGCAATGACACAAGTCAAGGTAACAATGTGTTACGGGCGCTCTGCGGCGCGTCCTGCACTACTTGTGGTCCTGTCCTGCCTAAGCTTCCAAAGGATTGTTTGGTGGCCGGCTTCGGCATGTCGCAAGAGGTATTGCCAGCCCCCAAACATGCGGGTTCTGGCGCTAGCGCACCTGTGATTGTTGGGATCGGCTGGTGTGCAATTTCAAAAGCTTAGTATGCTGTTGGGCTTATGTGAAGAAATTACCCCCTTGGTCAGTGTGGCATCTTGTCGCACAGAACTTTGGGCGGTAGCGTTTCATCCTCAAGTTGAATGCGAATGGCCCCAATGACTGACAACCTGCTGCTGGCAGAGCCCGGCAATCCCCCGCTAGCGACCCTCTTGCTTGCCCACGGTGCTGGTGCGCCCATGGACAGCCCGTTTATGGAACAGTTGAGCGCCGCTCTGTGTGAACGGGGTATCCGGGTAGTGCGCTTCGAGTTTCCTTATATGGCTGCGCGGCGCGAGGACGGACGCAAGCGCCCACCCAATCCCTTGCCGGCCCTGCAGCAGTGCCTGCGTGAGCAGGCCGCAAGCATGAGCGGCCCCTGGCTGGTGGGCGGCAAATCAATGGGCGGGCGGGTTGCCAGCCTGCTGGTCGATGAGTTGGGGGCGCTGGGACTGGTCTGCTACGGTTATCCGTTTCATCCGCCCGGTAAGCCAGAGAAGACCCGTACTGCTCATCTTGAGGCGCTGGCCACGCCGGCACTGGTGGTTCAGGGCACCCGCGATCCGTTCGGTCGGCCGGAAGAGGTCAGTGGCTATCGGTTGGCCGACAGTCTGCAGGTGCATTGGCTGGACAGCGGCGATCATGATTTCAAGCCACTCAAGGCCAGCGGTCGCACCCAGGCACTATTAATAGAAGAAGCAGCCGAAGCGACTCTGGCTTTTGTGCAGGGTGTGATCTCCAAGAGCTAACGCCCTTTCGCGCCTGCGAAGGCCTCAGGCGGCCAGTGACGGCAGCCACAGGGAAATCTGCGGGAACAGGATCAACAGCACCGTTGCCAGCAGCAGGATGAAGATGAACGGCGGTGTGCCACGGATCACATCCAGATACGGCCTGCGAAATACCGCCATGGCGGTGAATATATCGCAACCGAAGGGTGGGGTAGCCGAACCGATGGCAGCCTGCAGGGTCACGATCACGCCGACGTGAACCGGGTCCAGCCCGGCGGCATCCACGGCTGGTTTGAACAGCGGGGTCAGGATCAGGATTACGACGATCGGATCGACAAACATGCAGCCAATGAAAAAGGCCACCGCAATCATGGCCAGCACCAGCGTCGGGCTGTCGCCGATCACCTCGATCACCGGACCGATAATCGCCTGGGGGATGCCGGCAAAGGAAATGCTGTAGGTAAAGGCATTGCCGGCGGCCACCAGGATGAACACCACCGAGGTAATCAGCCCGGTGGACAATGCCACATCCCACAGCTCGCGGAGTTTGACTGCGCGCAGAATAACCACTTCCAGCAGCAGGGCGTAGAGTACGGCGATAGCCGCCGCCTCGGTCGGGCTGAAATAGCCGGCATAAATACCGCCGACCACCACCAGCGGGAAGCCCAGGGGCAACAGGGCCTTGCGCAGTGCTTTCAGTCGCAGGACCCAGCCGACTCTTGGTTCAGGCTCAATACCCATGCGTCGCGAAGCGATCCAGGCATAGAACGAGAACAGCAGAAGAATCAGCAGCCCGGGCAGGATGCCGGCGATAAAAAGATCGCCAATCGAAGCGCCGGCAACCACGCCGTAGATGATCATGCCGATGCTGGGCGGTATCAGCAGGGCAATATCGCTGGCATTGATGATCAGGGCCAGGGAGAAGCTGTCCGAGTAACCCTTTTCCAGAAGTTTGGGGCGCATTGGCCCGCCCATGGCTACTACCGTAGCCTGGGTCGAACCGGAGACCGCGCCAAACAGGGTACAGCTGGCGGCAGTGGTGATCGGTAGCCCGCCGCGCAGGTGGCCGACGAAGCTCTGGACCAGATCGAGCAGGCGGTTGGCGGTGTGGCCTCGAGTCATCAGGTCGGCAGCAAAGATGAACAGCGGTACCGCAGCCAGAGCCCAGGACTGTACGCCGCTGATCATCTGGCCCATCAGCAGGCCAACATTGTCCAGGCCAATCACCAGAAACAGCAGCATCAGACTGGCGACCAGCAACGGCACCATCATCGGAAAGCCTAGCAGCAGTAGAACGAACATGGTGACGAAGGTCAGGGTCAGCATCATTCGACCCTCGGCATGTCGGGGCCTGGTGCCTGCTCATAGCGTTCAGGTTCCGAGAACGAGCGCCAGATGCCCGGTGACAGCAGGTTGCGAGCCACGGTCAGCCAGTATTGCAGGCCCGCCAGGGCAAAGCCGATGGGAGCGGCCAGGTAGGGAATCCACAGCGGTATCTGTCGGGCCGAGGAGGTACGGCCACGGCTCTGGATTGCGCTGACGTAATCCCAGGCGTGCCAGGCCAGATAGAACATCAGTGCGCCGGTGAGCAGGCTGATGGCTACCAGCATCGACTTGCGCAGCTTGCCCTTGAGCTGGTCATAGAATGCCGACATGCAGATATGCCTGGCCCGGCGCACGGCATAGCCGATGCCGGTGAAGGTCATGATTACCAGCGCCATCTGGGTCAGTTCGACCTGGCCAGCGACGCCGCTGCCAAATAGTTGCCGGCCCAGTACGTGGGTGATCAGCAGGCCGGCAAGAAACAGCACGCTACCGGCCAGAATGGTTTTTTCGATGTGTTCGGTGATCAGGTCCAGGGTACCCAGAATCTTTCCGAGCAGTCGCTTGATCGAGTGGCTGGCCGATGGGTCGGCAGTCCTCGGCATTGGCTGGTCCTCTGCTGTTCCTGGCGCAGGGCAAGGCTGGCTGCGCGTTTATGAGTCTTTTCAGGACGCTTTGGTCATGATGCGGAATGGAGCTCTTCCTAAGCCCCTTTTTTGAACATAACCCATATTCGTCGTTTGTGCACGGCATGGACATGACGGGGTCATGTGTTAAGGTTTAAAAGCAAACCAGAACAATCGAAAAGGAGCGTTCCATGAATTGGCGTAATGGCTGTATAGGGGTGGCGGCACTGTTTCTGGCGGCTTGTGGTTCGGACGACCAGCAGCAGGCGGCAAGCACTCCGTCGGCGGAGCCTGAAGTCCAGGTGGAAACCTGGGGTTTTGCGTTGGAAGAAATCGAAGGCAGCGTGCAGTATGAGTACGCAGCCAAGTTTGCCGAACTGGTGACCGAGAAAACCGCAGGCGCGGTTGATGTGCGTCTGTTCCCCTACGGGCAGCTCGGTGGTTTGACCGATATCTATGATCAGGTCCAGGCCGGTGCGGTGCAGTTGGCCTTTGGCTCGGGGTTCCTGGGCGGCACTGTGCCCGAGTCGCAGTTGTTCAGTCTCAACTTCGTGCTGGGCGATGATGAGTGGCAGAACACCCAGATACTCAATGACCCGACTTTTCGCAAGCATCCCGATTTGCTCGAATCTTTCCGTGAGCGTGACCTGCAACCATTGGCGATAGTGCCCGAAGGCTGGCAGGTATGGAGTGCCAACAAGGCAATCCGCAGCCCGGATGATTTCAGCGGGGTGGCGATCCGGACCATGGACAACCGCCTGTTGCGCGAGACCTATCGGGCCTATGGCGCCGATCCGACCACCATGGAGTACGGTGAGCTGTTTAGCGGTATGCAGCTTGGCCAGATCGACGGCAATATCCAGCCGGTCTTCGCTCATCAGGAGATGGATTTCTATCAGGTCCAGGATTACCTGATTTTTGCCAATCAGGCGCAATTCATTGCCACCTTCATGGCCAATCGCGACTGGTACGATGGGCTGAGCGATGAGCACAAGCAGGTTATTGAAGAGGCGGTGGTCGAGCTGGTGCCCTATATCCATGAAGTACAGACCCGGCTCAATAGCGAGCGGCTGGACATTATCACCAGCAACAGCGATATCGAGCTGGTGTACCTGACGCCTGAAGAGCGCGAGGTATTCCGTGAGCTCAGCATCCCGGTGCGCGAGACCTTTGCCGAGATGGTCGGTGAGCGCGGTACGCGGCTGATGACGGTGCTGGTGGATATGACCGATGAGGCCTATTCAACTGAGTGAATAGCTCAGTGAATAAAAAGCTGAGTGCGTAAAGGAAGCGCCCGCCTGGGCGCTTCCTGCCTTTCCAGCTTGTGTTAGCATACCTGTCCCCTGTTTCTTCGCTGGAAGCCCCCCATGCATACCGTCGACCGTAGCGCCGTAGAACGCGCCCTTGGCCAATATCAAGATCCTTACCTGCAAACCGATCTGATCAGCGCGGGCTGTTTGCGTGAGCTGCGGATTGAGGGCGGCAAGGTTGAGGCTGAGCTGGTGCTGGGCTATGCGGCAGCCGGTATTCGGGCCGGTATCGAGCAAATGTTGCAGGTGGCGGTTGAGTCGGTGGCGGGTGTCGAGTCGGCGACCATCAGCGTAGCTTGTGAAGTGGCGAGCGCTCCTGCTCAGGGCAGTATCGAGGCGCTGCGCAATGTCAAAAACATCATCGCCGTCGCGTCAGGCAAGGGCGGGGTGGGCAAGTCCACCACAGCGGTCAATCTGGCGCTGGCGCTGGCCCGTGAAGGTGCCCGGGTCGGGGTGCTGGACGCCGATATCTACGGTCCCAGCATGGGCTTGATGCTGGGTTTGCCCGAAGGTACTCGGCCCCAGGTCAAGGATCAGAAGCTGTTTATTCCGCCGACTGCCCATGGCGTGCAGGTCATGTCCATGGCTTTTCTGGTTGACGACAATACCCCGGTAGTCTGGCGTGGGCCGATGGTTTCCGGGGCGCTGATGCAGTTGCTGACTCAGACTGCCTGGGATGATCTCGACTACCTGGTGGTGGACATGCCGCCGGGGACCGGCGATATCCAGCTGACGCTGGCCCAGAAGGTGCCGGTAACCGGGGCGGTGATCGTGACCACGCCGCAAGACCTGGCATTGCTTGATGCCAAGAAAGGGATCGAGATGTTCAACAAGGTCAATATTCCGGTGCTGGGGGTGGTCGAGAACATGGCCATTCACATCTGCTCCAATTGCGGTCATGCCGAGCATCTGTTCGGCGAGGGTGGTGGCGAGCGCCTGGCCGAGCAATACGGTGTTGATCTGCTGGCTTCTATGCCGCTGTCGATGATGATTCGCGAGCAGGCCGATGGCGGAACCCCGACCGTGGTGGCTGAGCCCGAATGCCAGATCAGCATGATTTACCAGGATATGGCCCGGCATGTGGGCGCACGGATCGCCGAGCGGGCTCAGGCGCCGGCCATGCCCAGTATCAGCATCAGCGATGACTGACAGCGACAGCGTTAGCCGCTAGAATGCTCGATCATTTTCACCCAATCCTTATGCAGGACACACCATGAGCATCAAGTCAGACCGCTGGATTCGTCGCATGTCCCAGGAGCACGGCATGATTGAGCCGTTCGTCGAGCGTCAGGTACGCGGCGCCGAGGGCAATCGGATGATTTCCTATGGGGTGTCCAGTTACGGTTACGATGTGCGTTGTGCCGATGAGTTCAAGGTGTTCACCAACATTCATTCGGCTACGGTGGATCCCAAGCATTTCGACGAAAAGAGCTTTGTGGATGTGAAGGGCGATGTATGCATCATTCCGCCGAACTCGTTCGCCCTGGCCCGTACCGTCGAATACTTCCGTATTCCGCGCAATGTGCTGACCATCTGTCTGGGCAAGAGCACCTATGCCCGCTGCGGCATCATCGTCAACGTCACGCCGCTTGAGCCGGAGTGGGAAGGGCATGTGACCCTGGAGTTTTCCAACACTACTACCTTGCCGGCCAAGATCTACGCCAATGAAGGCGTGGCTCAGATGCTGTTCTTCGAGTCTGATGAGTCCTGCGAGGTCTCATACAAAGACCGCGGCGGCAAGTACCAGGGCCAGCGCGGTGTAACCCTGCCCAAGGCGTAAGGTAAAAAAGACGCCGGTGATCAAGGTTGCCGTGGCACAACCTTGAGACCGGCGTAGTTGCTGCAAGGAGCAAATACAATTCAGGCGCCCGAAGGCGCCTGAATAGTTTTAGAAGCTCTTGGTGGCCGAGAAGGTCCAGTTGCCGCTGCAATAACGGCTCTTGCCATACCATTCGCTGCAGGTGCCGCCCTTGAGGTTGGTGTCTGAGTACATCAGTGCCCAGTCGATACCTACGAAGTCCTTGCTGACGGTGACAGCCCAGTCATCGTACTTCTCTTTGCTCTGTACCGAACTCAGCGGATCCTTGGTGTCAGTGCGACCGTAGTGCAGGTCAAGGCCGAATTCGTAGGGCAGTTCGAAGCCGTAACCAATGTAGGTGTACAGCGCACTTTCCGGGTCGTAGGCGTATTTGGCGCCCAAGGTGAAGCCGTACAGACCGATACTGGCCAGAACTTCGTCGACACTGGCATCACCACCGGCTTTCGGGTAGGTGTAAGTCGCCCAGCCCAGGTCCAGCTCGATTTCATCTGTGATGTTGCCGGCCCAGCCAAAGTAGTAATCGATTTCCACGCTGGCATCAAAGGCGTCGGCGTCGACGTTGGAAGCCCAGGCGCCGATATACAGGCCGGACTCGTGGGCGAAATCCAGGCTGCCCTGAACCGCGCCGGCACCAGCAGTCTGCGACTGGCCGCGCCAGATGTAATCGGTTGCCAGGGTGGCGGTCATGCTGGCGTCGATTTTACCGATCGGGGTATCGAACTCTTCTGCATGGGCCAGAGTGGCAAAGCCGAGGGTGCTGGCGGTGGCGACGGCAACTGCAAGTTTTTTCATCATATTGGTAGTACCCCATGTCGTGTGATTCAAAAAGTTTTGAATGTGTTGGCACGGGTTACATAGCACGTAGCTTGCCAGTTTTTATTTCTTGTTTTGTTTCATGTGCTTATGTGTGTTTTGTGGTGTTGTGAGTATGATTTCGATCAGTTTTTTGCGGAACGATTGCACTGTGGTGGTGCGCTAGCTCGGGGCGGTGGTGCATGCAGGGGAGTCCGTTATCCGGTTGATCCAGGTCAACGAGGGCGGTCACCGGTTTGCGACAATGACTATAGTGATAATCAAGGCAACAACAATCCAAGGAGTCACCATGCGCAACGTACTGCTACCCTTTGACGGCTCGGCCCCGGCCAAACGAGCCATTGAATATCTGGTGGGTGTAGCTGCCGAGTATCCGAACATTCTGGTGCACGTGATCAACGTGCAGAGTGAGCCAAAACTGTACGGCAACTATGTGTCGGCCAATATGCTGGAGCAGTTGCACGGGGGGGCGCTGGATCATGCCCGTGAAGTGATTGCCGAGGCTGGTGCCATGCTGCGCGAGGCCGGTGTTCGCCATGAAGAACATGCGGTGGTGGGTGAGGTCATTGGTGAATTGGCGCATGCGGTCAAGAGCCTGGGCTGTGACACTGTGATCATGGGTACGCGCGGCATGAGCAATCTGGGCAACCTGTTTATGGGCTCGGTCGCTACCCGCGTGGTGCATGAAGTGCCGGTGCCGGTGTTGCTGGTCAAATAGCCACTGCGCGACAATAACGGCTCCGTCAAGGAGCCGTTATGTCATCCGTTCAACCGATCTCCCATGCCGGAGTTGATACCCTCAGCTTCCGCCAGCTCGATCAACTCAATGCGCTGCCCAAGGGCTCTTGCTTCAAACTGTTCAAACACTGCCAGTCGCAGTTGCTCGAAGGTCATGACTATTTTTACTTGCCGGCTACTGAGCATCAGGCGTTGATCGATCAGCTCAAGCTATCCGGTCAGATTTATGCCAGCACGGTTCATCTGGTGCTGCTGACCCGTGATGGTTACGCCCGCCTGCGCGAACTGGGTGGGAGTCAACTGTGATGGCCGATTGAGCTGTCGCTGTATCTTCAGCAATTGTGCTGTTCCGGGCCTAATACTGGTTTAACTGCCTGGGAGTACTGCTCATGACCGCCAAGGATTTTCTGCTGGCGCTGCTTGTCATTCTGGTCTGGGGCATGAACTTCGTGGTGATCAAGGCTGGTTTGCAGGACATGCCGCCCATGTTGCTCGGCGCCCTGCGATTCATGCTGGTGGCTTTTCCCGCGATACTGTTCATCAAGCCACCGGCGGTGCCGCTGCGCTGGTTGCTGGCCTACGGTCTGACCATTTCACTGGGCCAGTTTGCGTTCCTGTTTTCAGCCATGCACGTCGGCATGCCGGCCGGTCTGGCCTCAGTGGTGCTCCAGTCCCAGGCTCTGTTTACCTTGTTCTTTGCCGTACTGTTGCTGGGTGAGCGGTTACGTGGCTTTAATCTCATTGGGCTGTTGATTGCGGCGGCTGGTCTGCTAATGATCGGTTTGCAGGTCAACAGCGGCATGACTACGGCCGGTTTCATCTTGACCTTGTGCGCCGCCTCTATGTGGGCACTGGGAAATATCGTTACCCGCAAGATTGGCAAGGTGAACCTGGTTGGGCTGGTGGTGTGGGGCAGTCTGGTGCCGCCTTTGCCATTCCTGGCGCTGTCCTGGTGGCTGGAAGGTCCCGAGTTAATGCGCAGTGCCATGCTGGGCTTCAATCTTAATACCCTGTTGGTGCTGCTGTATCTGGCTTTTGCCGCGACCATTCTTGGTTACAGCCTGTGGAGCCGGCTGTTGTCGCGTTATCCGGCCAGTCAGGTTGCGCCTTTTTCCCTGCTGGTGCCGGTGATTGGTTTGAGTTCCGCCGCTTTGCTGGCGGGGGAGCGGGTCAGCGCCTTGCAGCTTGGTGGAGCATTTCTGGTGATGCTGGGGATTTTGGTCAACGTGTCTGGCGGGTGGCTGCTTGGCCGTTGGCGTAGGGCCGCTGGGCGACCGGCAGCTGAGTGTCCGGCCGTCAGCGAGCCCCGTTAGCCGGGGTGGCTCAGTCCTCGCCGAGAAAACCACCGGACTGTCGGGCCCAGAGCTGGGCGTAGAGCCCGCCGCGCTCAATCAGTTCGGCATGGCTGCCGTCTTCGATAATGCGCCCCTGATCCATGACGATCAGCCGGTCCATGGCGGCGATGGTCGACAGCCGGTGGGCAATGGCGATCACCGTCTTGCCATCCATCAGCTTGTTGAGGTTGTCCTGAATCGCCGCCTCGACTTCCGAGTCCAGCGCCGAGGTAGCCTCGTCGAGAATCAGGATTGGTGCATCCTTGAGCATGACCCGGGCGATCGCGATGCGTTGGCGCTGACCACCGGAAAGCTTGACCCCACGTTCACCGACATGCGCATCGAAGCCGGCCCGACCCTTGGCATCGCGCAGATCGGCAATGAAGGTTTCGGCTTCAGCCTGGCGAGTGGCCTTCAGCAGTTCGCCTTCATCGGAGTTGGGGCGACCGTAGGTGATGTTGTCGCGTACCGAGCGGTGCAGTAGCGAGGTGTCCTGCGTGACCATGCCGATATGTTCACGCAGGGAGTCCTGGGTAACCTCGGCGATGTTCTGTCCATCGATCAGAATGCATCCGCCCTCGACGTCGTAGAAGCGCAACAGCAGGTTGACCAGAGTTGACTTGCCGGCACCGGAACGGCCGACCAGACCGATCTTCTCACCGGGCCGGATATGCAGGTTGAGGTCTTCGATCACCCCATGGCCCTTGCCGTAGTGGAAGTGCACATGCTCGAAGCGGATCTCGCCATGGCTGACCTGCAGCGGTTGGGCTTGGGGGGCGTCTTCGACCAGTTGCGGACGGGCGATCGAGTTGATGCCGTCCTGCACGGTGCCGATGTTCTCGAACAGGGCCGACAGCTCCCACATGATCCATTGCGACATCCCCCACAGACGTAGTACCAGAGCGACCGCCACGGCGACTGCGCCAACGCTGGCCAGTTCGTTGAGCCACAGCCAGATCGCCAGTCCGCTGACGCTGATCAGCAGCAGGGCGTTGAGCCCGTATAGAAGGGAGTAGACCAGAGTTACCAGGCGCATTTGCTGATAGACGGTGGTCATGAACTGGTCCATGCCTTCGCGGGCATAGGTTGACTCGCGCTGGGCGTGGGAGAACAGTTTGACGGTCTGGATGTTGGTGTAGCTGTCGACGATGCGCCCGGTCATGATCGAGCGGGCGTCGGCCTGTTGCTCGGCGACCTTACCCATGACCGGAATGAAGTGGCGCATCAGCAGGATGTAGCCGACCAGCCAGATCAGCATAGGCAGGGTCAGGCGCCAGTCGGCGCTGCCGACCACCAGTAAGGTGCCGATGAAGTAGACGCTGACGTAGTTGAGTACGTCGATCAGCTTGATCACGCATTCGCGCACCGCCAGCGCGGTCTGCATCATCTTGGTGGCGATGCGCCCGGCGAACTCGTCCTGGTAAAAGGCCATCGATTGGCGCAGCAGGTAGCGGTGCACCAGCCAGCGGATGCGCATTGGATAGTTGCCCATCAGGGTCTGGTGGCTGAACAGCGAGTTGGCGAACACCATCAGCGGTAGCAGCACCAGTACCACCAGGCCCATCCCCAACAGCTTCAGGCCTTCGGTTTCAAGGAAGGTCTCGCGGCTCTGCTCGGACAGCCAGTCGACAATGCTGCCCAGAAAACTGAACAGCCACACTTCAGCCAGAGCGATGCCGGCCATCAGCAACGCCGCCATACCCAGGTAAGGCCAGGCGCCGCGAGTGTAGTACAGACAGAAGGCCAGAAGCTGGCGTGGAGGTTCGCTCGGCTCTATCGCAGGAAAGGGATCAAGACGTTTTTCAAACCAGCGAAACAACATGTGCAAACCTGTCAGGGTGAGGCGGTAGGCAGGGCATTATCGGTGAGATAACCGAACCGCGAAAGGGGCGGCTGGTCCCGGGAGGCGGGAGCATCTGCTCCCGCAGCGCAGCCTCGCGCATCTCCTGCCGCGAGGCTCACAGGGAGCGAACTTGCGGGATACTAACGCCTTACCTTCTTCAACGTCTCGGCAATCATGAATGCCAGTTCCAGCGACTGGTCGGCATTCAGGCGCGGGTCGCAGTGGGTGTGGTAGCGGTCCGAGAGTCCGGCTTCTGTCACAGGAGTAGCACCGCCAATGCATTCGGTGACGTTCTGGCCGGTCATCTCGATATGAATGCCGCCAGCCCAGCTGCCTTCGGCTTGATGCACGGCGAAGAACTGCTCGACCTCGCGCAGTACCTGGGCAAAATCGCGGGTCTTGTAGCCACTGGAGGCCTTGATGGTGTTGCCGTGCATGGGGTCGGAACTCCACAGCACCAGCCGGCCTTCGCCTTCGACGGCGCGAACCAGGCGCGGCATGTGCTGCTCGACCTTGTCGGCACCCATGCGCACGATCAGGTTGAGCCGGCCGGGGTCGTTGTCCGGGTTGAGGATGTCGATCAGTCGCAGCAGTTCGTCCGGGTCGGTACTCGGGCCGACCTTGACCCCGATCGGGTTGTGGATGCCGCGCATGAATTCGACGTGGGCGCCATCCGGCTGACGGGTGCGATCGCCGATCCATAGCATGTGTGCCGAGCAGTCGTACCACTCGCCGGTCAGACTGTCGCGGCGGGTGAAGGCCTGCTCGTAGTTCAGCAGCAGGGCTTCATGGGCGGTGAAGAAGCTGGTTTCGCGCAGTTGCGGAGCGCGTTCCTCGTCGATCCCGCAGGCACGCATGAAGGCCAGGCTTTCATCGATGCGGTCGGCCAGATGCTGAAAGCGGTCGCTGGTGGCCGAGTTGGCAATGAAATCCAGGTTCCACTGATGTACCTGGTCCAGACTGGCAAAGCCGCCCTGAGCAAAGGCGCGCAGCAGGTTGAGGGTGGCGGTGGCCTGGTTATAGGCCATGATCAGACGCTGCGGATCGGGCACGCGACCGGCGGCCTCGAAGGCGATCTGATTGATGATGTCGCCACGGTAGGCCGGCAGGGTAACGCCGCCCTGGGTTTCATCATCGGCCGAGCGTGGCTTGGCGAACTGGCCGGCCATGCGCCCGACCTTGACCACCGGGCAGCCGGCGGCGAAGGTCATCACCACTGCCATTTGCAACAGCACCTTGAAGGTGTCGCGAATCTTCGGCGCGGAGAATTCGGCGAAGCTTTCGGCGCAGTCGCCACCTTGCAGCAGGAATGCCCGGCCCTGGGTGACCTCGGCGAACTGCCGGCGCAACTCGCGCGCCTCGCCCGCGAATACCAGCGGCGGATACCCGGCCAGGGTGCGTTCGACCTCGGCCAGGGCCTGGGCGTCGGGGTAGGTAGGTTGCTGCAGGATCGGTTTGCTGCGCCAGCTATCGGGAGTCCAGGGCGTGGTCATAGGCTTCAATATGTGGGTGTATCAGGGGGTTCGATGTTACCCTGAGACATGAAAATCTTGTACTTGTTATTACGCCGGCTATTGGGCATCAGACGTCATGCCATGACTATTCAGGAAAATGTGATCGATTGTCTTCGTGACGACTTTGGCCTGCTGCGGGTGACCGAGTCCGGCCCCTATCGGTTTCTCTACTTTGGCGAAAAGACCGAGCAGAGCTGCTGTTATGTGCCGGATTCCGCCTGGCTGGAATATGACTACACCCGGGCCATGCTGTTGGGGTTGTACTGGTGCCGGGCGGATTATAGGGCGACCTTGCTGGGACTTGGTGGCGGTAGTCTGGCCAACTGTCTGGTTCGCTATTTCCAACCTGAGCGTGTCACGGCGGTGGAGCTGCGCCCGGCGGTGGTCGAGCTGGCACGCAAGTGGCTGGGACTGAGCAGTGACCCGCGCCTGCAGGTGCTCGATGGCTGCGCCGAGCGGTATATCAGTCAGGCGCCGGAAAGCTGCGATCTGTTGATGGTCGATTTGTATATGGAGGGCGGGCTGTCACGTTTGCAGTTGCAGACCGAGTTCTTCCAGAGCTGTCACCGCGCCCTGCGACCCGGCGGGCTGATGGTGATCAATCAGTGGCAAATGGGCGAAACCGGTCAGCCCTACGCGGCGAAGATGTTGCGTGAGCTGTTTGGCGATGACTACCTGCGCGTTGCAGTGGACGAAGGCAACATTCTGTTGTTCATTCCCGCTGGCGGGCGTCTGGCCCTGGACAAGGACGCCATGCGACTGTGGGCTGATGATCTGCAGTCGCGGCTGGGTTATTCCTTGCGCCCGTATATCGAGTCGTTGCGCCGCGCTGGATAAACCTGGCCGGCACCCTGGCATTTCATCGGTAACCCGTCTACTGTCAGCCTTTGACCGATGGAGGCCGACATGTCCCAGTTGATCGATACCCAGACGCTTGCCGAGCGGCTGGAAGACTCCGAATTGTGCTTGTTCGATCTGCGCTTTTCCCTGGAACAACCAGGGCAGGGGCGGCTGGACTTTGCCGCTGGGCACATTCCAGGCGCGCGCTATCTGCATCTGGATGATGACCTTTCTGCTGCCGTAGTGCCGGGCCAGACGGGTCGTCACCCGTTGCCGGACCCTGAGCGGTTGAGTGCTTGCCTACGGCGCAATGGAGTGAATGGCGATAGCCTGGTGGTGGTCTATGACGACGGTCCGGGGCTGTTTGCCGCACGCCTGTGGTGGCTGCTGCGCTGGCTTGGACATGAGCGGGTCAAGCTGCTCAATGGTGGGTTGCGAGCCTGGGTTGCCAGTGGCCGGCCGTTATCCAGTGATACGCCTCGCCCGGCGGTTGAGGGCAATTTCCAGGGGCGTGCTGATCATGCCCGGTTGATTGATGCAGCAGAAATTCTCAGGCGTCAGGGCGACCCGGCCCTGCAATTGCTTGATGCACGCGGCGCCCCACGCTATACCGGGGAGCAGGAGCCGATTGATCCGGTGGCCGGGCATATTCCCGGCGCCGCCTGTTTGCCCTGTGTCGCCAATGTTGGCGCTGATGGCCTCTGGTTGCCGGCGGCTGAGCTGGCCGCACGCTTCAAGCCCTGGCAGGGTGAAGGTCAGGTATTGGCCTGCTATTGCGGCTCCGGCGTCACTGCCTGCCACAATATTCTGGCCGCCGTTGAGGCCGGGTTGCCCGAGCCGCGACTGTATGCCGGTTCCTGGAGCGAATGGATCACTGATCCGCAGCGCCCGGTGGCAACTGGCATGACTCCCTAAGCCCAGGTAATGTAGGAACGGTCTGCGGCTGTGAAGCGGGCTGCATGCCCGCAGACCGACCAACGGTCGTTCAGTGTGGACAAAATCGGCCGATAACCTCTGATCTTCTGGAGGTGCATCATGACTCAGACTCCGTTTCTTTCATCCAGTCAATCGCGCCCGGCGCACTCGGTTGCGGCGGCGTCTGTGCGCAATCTGCCGGTCCCGCAGCAGACTCTGGCCAATCGCCTGGCCGAGCGTCTGGGCTTGCAACAGGGCAGCCTCAATGGACCGGCCGAAAACTTTGCTCCGGCCAGGGTGGCGGAGACCGTTCTCGGCTTTATCGAGGGCAGGTTGCAGCAAGCCAGGGCCGATGGCGCCGATACCACGCAGTTGGAAAAACTCTATGACCAGGCCCGCAAAGGGGTTGAGCAGGGTTTTGCCGAGGCCCGCAAGATTCTTGACGGCATGGGCGTGCTCAAGGGCAAGGTAGCCGAGGACATTGATGATACCTACAACCGAATCCAGTCCGGCATGAGCGATATCGCCCAGCGTCTGCTGCCTGGGCGTGATCAGGTGTCGGTGGCCAATTATTCCAGCCTGGTCGCGCTGTCCGAGAGTTTTGAGCTGTCGGTAACCACCCGGGAAGGGGACCGACTGCGTATCAGCATCGCCCAGGCCTCAGTGAGTGCGGCAACGGTAGAAAAGACTGCAGACGGATTTGCCGGCAGCGCCGGAATGCTGCAGGTCGGCCAGTTTCAGGTGGCCATCGATGGGCAGCTCAATAACGATGAGCGGGCAGCTCTTGAAAGCCTGCTGGGGCAGGTGCAGGAACTGGCCAGTCGGTTCTATGCCGGTGATCTGACTGGTGCTTTTGACCGGGCTCTGGCTCTGGATCTGGACGGCACGCAGTTGGCCAGCATGTCGCTGAGCCTGACCCAGACCAGCGTGCGTCAGGTCAGTGAGGCTTACCGCAGTGTCGCCGGCCAGGCGGCGCCAGTCAGTGCGGTCAACAACCAGTTGCGTGATTATGCCGAAGGCCTGTTACAGGCGCTGCGCAGCGCCAGTGAAGTGAGTTCGGATGGTCTCAGCTTCCTTGAGCAGTTGCTGCGTGGCGGCTTTGCCCTGGATGAGCGCTTCGATCAGGGCCGCCTGGACAAGGCCGAGACGATCAACAACCGGTTGCTGCAGGGGTTGGCGCAACAGCTTGCGGCTGAGTGATCCGGCTATTGCGCCTTGAGCGGGGCCTTGGGTAGCGGCTTGGTCAGCAGAATGCAGACCATGGATATGGCCAGCATCAGCCCAATCAGGTGGAACGCGTCATTGTAGGCCATGATCTGGGCCTGCTGGTGAACCTGCTGGTTGAGCAGGCGCAGCGCGGATTCAGGGTTGCCGAGCTGCTCGGTCAGCAGGGTCAGCCGTTCCTCCAGCGCCGGGTTGGCTGGGGTGATGTGTTCACGCAAATAGTCGAAGTAGTACTTGGCCCGGCTGTCCAGCATCGTGGCCAGTACGGCGATGCCGATGGCGCCACCGAGATTGCGGATGATGTTGTACAGGCTGGAGGCCGAGCCAGCCTGTGAAGGCGGGATCATGGCGGTCGCCAGAATCGACATCGGTACCAGGATCATTGGCTGGCCAAAGGCGCGCAGCAATTGGACGGCAATAAATTGATCGCCGGCGAAATCGAGGCTGAGAAAGCCGCTGAAGTAGCTGGCTGAGCTGAACAGCAGAAAACCGGCGGCGCATATCCAGCGGGCATCAACGTATTTCATCAGAATCGGTACCAGCGGAATCAGCAACAATTGCGGCAGGCCCAGCCACATGAACACCTGGCCGATCTGCAGCGCGTTGTAGTGCTGGATCTGCGCCAGATAGACCGGCAGCACGAACACCGTGCCGAACAATCCCACTCCCAGGCCGATATTGCCCAGGCTGCCGAGCAGAAAGTTGCGTTCTTTCAGTAGCCGCAGGTTGACCAGGTGGTTGTCTCGGCTCAGCTGCAGAATCACGAAGGTCACCAGGCTGACGAAGGCGATTACGCCGAGGGTGACCATCAGGGGGGATTCCAGCCAGTCCATGCGATGGCCTTCCTCAAGGAAGACCTGCAGGCAACCCAGGCCCAGCGCCATGGTGGCGATCCCGGCATAGTCACCTTTTTTCAGCAGTTCCCAGCGTGGCGGGCTCTTGTCCAGGCCGTACAGCAGGCCGGCGGTCATCAGGATGCCGGGTACGATGTTGATGTAGAAAATAAATTCCCAGCCAAAATTTTCCGTCAGCCAGCCGCCAATGGTCGGGCCTATGGCCGGGGCGAAGGTGGCGGTCACGGCGAATAGCGCCATGCCCTTGGGGCGCACCTCCAAGGGTAACTTGGTCAGGATCAGCGAGAAGGCGAAGGGTATCAGTGCGCCGCCGGCCAGGCCCTGGAGCACCCTGAACACGATCATGCTTTCCAGGTTCCAGGCCATCGAGCAGAGCAGTGAGGCGAACACGAAGATCACCGAGACGCACACGGCGAAGCGCCGCGGCGACATGATCATGGTCAGCCAGGCGGCCAGTGGAATGATGATGATTTCGGCCACCAGATAGGAGGTGGAAATCCACGAGCCTTCCTCAATGGTAGCCGACAGTGCGCCCTGAATATCCTTGAGCGAGGAATTGATGATCTGGATATCGAGAATCGCCATGAATGCGCCGAGAATGGCGCTGAGAATGGCGATCCAGTCGCGCCGGGTCGGCGGCGGTATCGGCTGTTCGAAACGCGCGTCAGTCACGCAGGTCGACCTTCACCAGTACCGACATGCCGGGCCGGATGTGGCCGGTCAAGGGATGCCCGTTGGCCGGAACGATCTTGACCGGCATACGCTGCACGACTTTGGTGAAGTTGCCTGTGGCGTTATCCGGCGGCAGCAGGCTGAACTGGGCGCCGGAGGCGGGGAACAGGCTGTCGATGACGCCCTCGATGGGCTGGCCGGGAAAGGCGTCGAACTCCAGGTGAGCCTTGAGTCCTTCGCGCAGACCACGAATCTGGGTTTCCTTGAAGTTGGCCTGTACCCACAGATGCTGCTCTGGTACCAGGGCCAGCAGATGGCTGCCGGGCTGGACGTTGAGTCCGACCCGTACGCTGCGTTGGCCGACCCGGCCGCTGTTCGGGGCGCGGATTTCGGTTCGTTCCAGATCCAGTTCGGCCTTGCTGACGTCGGCCTCAGCCACTTCAATGAGCGCCGCCAGGCGTTGCAGGTCGGCGCGCAGGGTGTCCTTGACCAGTTGCTGGGTCTGCAGGTCAGCTTCTGCTCGTTGGACCTGGGCTTTGGCTACGTCGAGCTGAGCACGGAAGTTGCTGAGCTGCTCTTCCGAGGCATAGCCGGACTGGCGCAGCGGGGTGATGCGGCGAATATCCAGCTCCACGCGCTGGCGCTCGGCCTGTCGGGCCAGAACATCGGCACGGGCGGCGGCAATCAGGCTGTCCTGTTGTGCCAGGCGTGATTCGACCTCGATCCGTTCAGCCTTGCGGGTCGCCAGATTGGCGCGAGCCTGGGCCAGCGCGATCTGGAAGTCCCGTGGGTCAAGACGGATCAGCGGGTCGCCGATTTCCACCCATTGGTTGTCGGCGACCAGCACTTCGGTAACCTGGGCGCTGAGCTGGCTGCTGATACGGGTGATGTCGCCCTGGACATAGGCGTTGTTGGTGGACTGGTAAAAGCGTCCTATAAACCACCAGTGGACAAAGAAAGCGGAGCCGGCCATGGCGAGCAGGAGAAAGAAAACGAACAGGCGCTTGCGAACGTGGGCGGACATGGATACTTCCTTTTCTACTTGTTCGGGCACTGTAGCACTGTTCCAGTAGGCACCAGAGGCGCTAGAATCTGGAAACTTTGTTGCATGACAGGAACAGTTAGCTATGGGTTTGGATGACGCCCTGATCTTCACCCGCGTGGTGGAGTGTCACAGTTTTACCAGCGCCGCGACCACGCTGGGTATGCAGAAGTCCACCGTCAGTCGGCGGATCGCTCAACTAGAGGAGCGGCTGGGGGTGCGCCTGCTTAATCGCACCACGCGCAAATTGCGGCTGACTGAAGTCGGTCAGGCCTATTATGAGCGCTGCCGACAGATCATGCAGGAGTTCTCCGAGGCCGAACAGGCAATCATGCAGTTGCAGCGTGAGCCTACCGGGCTGCTGCGGATCAGTTCGCCGATCGAGTTTGGCCAGCTGTTTCTGGGCAAGGTGGTGGGCGAGTTCATGCGCTGCTATCCGGCGATTCAGGTTGAGGTTGAGCTGACGACCCGGACCGTCGACCCGGTCGAGGAGGGGGTGGATATTGTTATTCACAGAGGGCGTTTACCCGACTCCAGTCTGGTGGCCCGGCCGCTGATTTCCAGCCCCAGCCAGCTGTATGCCAGCCCCGATTACATTCGTCAGTACGGTATGCCCAGCAAGCCTGAAGAGCTGACTCACCACCGCTGCATTCAGAGTGTCAGCGAAACCAGCCGCAAGTGGCACTTCCTTGAGCCCGAGGTCAACGTCACGGTCAACCCGGTGATGACGGTCAACAATGTAACCTTTGCCCGCGAGGCGGCATTGGCGGGGGCCGGGATCGTCAACGTGCCGGCCTTTATTGCCGAGCCCTGTGTTGAGCTGGGCACTCTGGTCAGGGTGCTGGAGCATTGCCGTCTGCCTTCCAGTGAGCTGTGCGCACTGTATCCCTCGCGGCGCTTCCAGGCGATGAAGGTCAAGGCCTTTATCGACTACCTGGTGGAAAGTGTGGATGAGTGGCTCAACAGCAGACTGGAGGCTGAGTCCGAAGCGCTGATAAAATCTGCCGACGAATAGCTTTTTTCTGTGCCCCCGGTATGGGGGCCGTTTATCCGAGAGTATCCATGACCGTTCGTACCCGCATTGCCCCGTCTCCGACAGGTGACCCACACGTCGGCACCGCCTATATCGCCTTGTTCAATGAGTGCTTTGCCCGTCAGCACGGCGGCGAATTCATTTTGCGTATCGAGGACACCGATCAGGTGCGCTCCAGTGCTGAGTCCGAGCAGCAGATTCTGGACTCGCTGCGTTGGCTCGGGTTGCAGTGGGATGAAGGTCCGGACGTGGGTGGTCCGCATGGGCCGTATCGTCAGAGCGAGCGTAGCGAGATCTACCAGGCGCACAGCGAACAACTGATCAGCAATGGCCATGCCTTCCGCTGCTTTTGCAGTAGCGAGCGGCTGGACGCCCTGCGCGCCGAACAAATGGCCAACAAACAGACCCCCGGCTATGACGGTCACTGTCTGCACCTGAGTGCCGAGGAAGTCGAGCGCCGGGTGGCCGCAGGTGAGTCGCACGTTGTGCGCATGAAGGTGCCGAGCGAGGGTGTGTGCGTCGTCAACGACATGCTGCGTGGCGAGATCGAGATTCCCTGGGAACAGGTCGACATGCAGGTGCTGATGAAGGCTGACGGTCTGCCGACCTACCACCTGGCCAACGTGGTCGACGATCATCTGATGCAGATCACCCATGTGCTGCGCGGCGAGGAGTGGATCAACTCGGCACCCAAGCACATGCTGCTGTACCAGTACTTCGGCTGGGACATGCCGCAGCTGTGCCACATGCCGCTGCTACGCAACCCAGACAAGAGCAAGCTGTCCAAGCGCAAGAATCCGACCAGCATCACCTTCTACCAGCGCATGGGCTATCTGCCGCAGGCGCTGCTGAACTATCTGGGGCGCATGGGCTGGTCGATGCCTGATGAGCGGGAAAAATTCAGCCTGGCCGAAATGGTCGAGCATTTCGATATCCACCGGGTATCGCTGGGTGGGCCGATTTTCGATATCGAAAAGCTGGCCTGGCTCAATGGCCTGTGGATTCGTGAGCTGTCACCTGAGGATTTCGCCCGTGCGGTCCAGGCCTGGGCGGTCAATGGCGACTATCTCAAGCCGATGATCCCGCTGGTGCAGAGCCGGGTTGAAACCTTCAGCGATCTGCTGCCGCTGGCCGGCTTCTTCCTGATGGGCCGGCTGGAACTGGATCCGACGCTGTTCAAGCACAAGAAGCTCTCGGAAGACGAGGTGCGTCAAGTGTTGCAGCTGACCCTGTGGAAGCTGGAAGCGCAGCGCCAATGGAACAAGGACAGCATTACCGCCTGTATCCAGTTTGTCGCCGAAGGCCTGGGGTTGAGGTTGCGTGACGTGATGCCGCTGCTGTTCCCGGCGATTACCGGTCAGGCCAGTTCGGTCTCGGTGCTCGATGCCATGGCGCACCTGGGTCCGGATCTGACCCGTTTCCGTCTGCGGCAGGCGCTGGAGCTGCTGGGCGGCACCTCGAAGAAGGAAGTCAAGGCTTGGGAGAAGCTACTGGCTGGATTTGCTCAGGTTGAGGCTTAAGGACCCTCTGAAAACTACCTGCGTTGGCAATACTGCGTTAAAAACAGCCTCGATCGCGAGCCCGGTCAAAATGCTCATTTACACCACGTAAACTGCGCTTTTTCGGCTGTTTTTGCGGGGCCGCCATCGGTATTGTCTTGCCTGCCTCGCC